>Ga0068859_100000071_pt1 | contig 93613 bp, 65 predicted proteins | sample KBSSwiS22_FD_66585 | JGI IMG/M metagenome (GOLD analysis project Ga0068859, IMG submission 66585) | Switchgrass rhizosphere microbial communities from Kellogg Biological Station, Michigan, USA - KBS Switchgrass S2-2 | ecosystem: Host-associated > Plants > Roots > Rhizosphere > Soil ...
CAGCCCCCTATTAAACAAATTATGGAACAAGAAAACAACATTATAAAAATTGGCCTGGCCGATGACCATGTGTTATTGCGAAATGCACTGGCAAAACTGATTGGCGGGTTTGATAGCTGCAAAGTTGTCCTGGAAGCCGACAATGGAAAGGATTTAGCAGCGCAAATAAAGGCCAGCGATTTACCAGATGTAATTCTGCTTGATCTAAATATGCCCTGCATGGATGGATTTGAAACAGCCACCTGGTTATACATCAATTATCCGTCTATTCATATACTTATGCTTACCATGTACGACAGTGACCAGGCCCTGATACGTCTTTTACAAGCCGGTGTAAGGGGGTTTATAAAAAAAGATACCCATCCTTCTGAATTGTATTTTGCCATACGCTCTGTAATGCAGTCGGGGTTTTATTATTCGCAGCAGGTCTCTGGCAAACTGGCCAATCTTGTAAGAAACAGCAATGGCAATATAATGGCGCTGGAAAAAGCGATGTTGTCGGCGCAGGAAATATTTTTTTTGAAACTGGCGTCCAGCGATATGACATATAAGGAAATTGCCATGTTAATGAAACTTAACCCCCGGGCTGTAGACAGCCTGCGGGATAACCTTTTTGAAAAACTGGAAGTAAAAAGCCGGGTAGGGCTTGCCATGTATGCCATAAGACAGGGCGTGGTGGCTTTATGAATATTGCCACCCGATGAAAATATGGTGTTGATTGTTAGTCTATCAGTTTGTTGCGCATGCCATACATAATCAGCCCGGCAATGGTTTTAGCGCCAACCTTGGTCTTCATGTTTTGGCGGATGGTTTCCACAGTTCTTGGGCTAAGAAAAACCTCTTTGGAAATCTCTTCGGTAGTTTTATCCTCGGCCAGCAACTTCAAAATGCGCACTTCTTTTTCAGAGAATTTTACGGGGTTGGGGTAAAACTGCCTGACCTGCCGCTTGGTTTGCAGTTTTGACAGTACCGCTTTATTGACCAGTTCATTAAAATAAAAATCATCATTCATGCAGGCCAGGATAGCCTGGTAAATTTCCTCGGGGTCAGTGGTTTTGGTGAGGTAGGCATTGGCGCCCATTTCCATCATCTTGCTTATCATTTCCTGATCGTCGTACATGGTTAGTACAATAATCTTTACATCTTCATATTCTTTGCGCAGCAGCGGTATGGCGTTAATACCGTCTATTTCAGGCATTCTAATGTCCATCAACAGCACATCCGGCTTCTTGATTTGCATTTTGTGCATTAGATCCTTTCCATCTTCTGCTTCCCATAGTATTTTGAGGTATTCCTTATTTTTCAGGGCCATCCTGATACCATCCCTGAAAATTTTGTGATCGTCGGCAATAGAAACTTTAATTTGTAGATCTGTGGTCATAAAGAGGTATTGGTTTTATTAATCGTTTGGCTGATTTTGTGACTAACTGTATTAAATACAGAATAAGACGCAAAAATATGTGCTAAAGAGCTGCTAATCAGTTATTAATTTTTTCAACAGTTTTTCTACAACCAATACCGCCAGCCAGCAGTTTTACCGCTATTTTGGGTAATTACTGCAATCCAAAATACAGTGATTATCCGCTTGTAACTGCTGCCGTCCCAATTTACCTTTGTATTGCAAACTGTACCATCCCGGTACCCTTATCAGCTGCGCCTAACCATATCTGGTAACGGTAAACCGGCACTAAAATTGTCATTGCCTCCACCAGCCATTAATTAAAACCAACAGTCAGACCGTCCATTCTTTCAATTCTTACCCCTGCACCCCATTGCAATCGCCACATTCAGGGTGTATAGATATACCCAATTGTTAATATGTTTTTTTTCAAAATCTGAAATATTCTCCAAATATTTGCGTAAAATTACTATTTCTGACTCGTGTATTTTCGTAATTTTACGAAGTATAATTACCAGAAAAATCGGCCAAAAACCTTATCCCGCCTAACTTTCAGCAATTTATAACATTTCGGTAAAACTACGTGCGCATTGCACATTCTTTTTTTTTTAATGTATTTCGTAAGGCATTTATGTCTCCAAACCTCCAAAAAACTGTAAATTATGAAGCAAACTGAACTCACCAAAAGAGCAATCGCCCAGGTTGGCGAAGCCATCACTCACGAATTGGGTGCGCAGATGATCAGAGACTACCAGGCTGCAAATCCTGCTGATGTTAAAAGCTACCAGGTTGGCAGAAACATCATTGACCAAATTCTTGCACAACCAGGTTGCGCAGGTATGCGTTTTTACAATGCCTACAATGAAATTGGCGAAAAAACACTCGTTTATACCGGTGTTGATGAATTTGGCAAAGTGATAGCAGAATACACTGTCGTAACAACTGATGGCGGCTTTGATACCCAAAGGGCTATTGTTGCCGATCGCATTCAGAATGATGAATTGGAAGAATTCATCAACTGGGATTCAATTTTCTCATAAAGAAATAGTTATCAGAAGATTTTGTTAATCATTCCTTTTGGTTATTTTTGGTAAAAGTCAAGATAATTAAAGAGGTTTTAGATTATATTACGCTTCTTTTTGATCCTTTACTTGCATTTCTTTTTTTTTGTTTCCGTAACAGAAATAAACTGAAAGAAATGCAAGTTTTGTTTGTTTACTTTATCATTGCCTTTTCTGCCGACTATTTCTTTGTAACCCACAAATCGACCGATTACCCAAAACTTACGATTGCAGTATTTAGTTTTTTTACGATCTTAGAATACACACTATTTTCTTTATTTATTTTTTATATACTCCGGAACAAATATTTTAAGCGTATAATAGTCTTTATCTCCATTTTATTTCTCATTTTTTCATTATCGTATTTTTTTCTTAATATCAATAACCCCAAAAAATTCGATTCCCCCTCCGCTTCGATTGAATCAATTCTAATCATAATTTTTTGTATCCTTTTTTTATTTGACCAGCTCAATAACCCTGAGATTGTAATCATTTATGAATCGCACCGTTTCTGGGCGATTACCGGTTTTTTGATATACATGGCAGGGAGCCTGTTTCTGTATATTTATGCGGCCGATTTTACCAAAGAACAAAAAAATTATTACTGGAATATTAATTCATTTGTAAACATCATTAAAGGAATCTTTTTAGGTATAGCAATTATCATGAAGAAGGAAAATTTTATCGTTCATTCACCTGTAGAAAAATCATATAATTCCCTGGAAAAACTGTAATTATTATGTTTAAGACACCCCCTAACCCCGCTTTTATACATGTTTTTATTACAAGTTAATACGTCAACCGGCATCCCATCCGTGATGTTCTTTGGCACCATTGGCATGCTGACGCTTGCCGTTGGGCTCATAGTATTTATTATCTTTCACCAGCGTAAGGTTATCCGCTACCAGAGCACTTTACAGCGTATGGAGCAGGATCAGCAACGTATGCTATTAAACGCTTCCATCCGTCTGCAGGAAGAAGAACGCCAGCGCCTGGCTGCCGACCTTCACGACGATGCCGGCCCGCTTTTGGCCACCGCCAGGCTTTATCTTAATGAAAACCTGGTAAACATGGACAAAACCTCACAGCTTCAAAGCATTTATAACGCCAAACAGATTATTGATGACACCATCCAGCTTATTCGAAATATTTCCCATAGCCTGATGCCACCCACGCTGAAGAATTTCGGTCTTGAATCAGCAGTCAATGATCTGTTTCAGAAAATAAGCGGCTCAGGCAGCCTCAATGCCAGTTGCCGGTTTCACGATTACAAGGAAAGGCTGAAAACGGAAGATGAGCTAATCCTTTTCCGGGTATTACAGGAACTGGTTAATAATATCCTGAAACACAGTAATGCCAGTTTTATTCATGTAACACAAAACATCAATGGAGACCGGTTTTTCCTGCGCCTTCACCATGATGGGCGTGGCCTTACCCAGTCCGACTTTGAAAAGCTAAATAAAAGCCCTGTTGGACTTGGCTTAAAAAACATTCAAAGCCGTCTGAAACTCTTAAGTGGAAGTATCTATTTTGAAAAAGATGTATCACAAACTTATTATAAGGTAACTATAGAATTATCCAAAGAAGAAATACTCTGATGAAATGAAAGAACAAAATAAGCGTTTAAATAATGAAAAATTGTAAATTCGTTTCTCCAATATCACCTGAACCCAATGAGCTTGATTAAAGTAGCCATAGCAGACGACCATAAAATATTCCGTAAGGGGGTAATACTATCCCTCCGCCCCTACGCAAATATTAAATTTGTTATGGAAGCGGAAAATGGCCAGGAGCTAATTGACAACCTGCCGGGTCCGGAAATACCCGAGGTGATACTGATGGACTTACGCATGCCCCGCAAAGACGGTATAGAAGCCACCAAATACGTTGCGAAGCACTTTCCCCAGATACATGTTATTTGCCTCACCATGTTTGAAGATGAACGCTTTGTGAGCCATATGATGGAAGTAGGTGCCAATGGTTATCTATTAAAAAGTGCGGAGCCCCAGGAGATAAAAAAAGCCATTATGGAAGTGGTATCCAAAGGGTACTATCTAAATAACTTCGTAAACCGCATCCTGCTAAAAAAATCACATTCCAAACAGAAAATTGCCCCCAATCTCAGCCAGGAAATCACCATCAGCGACAGAGAAAGGGATGTAATAAAGTATATCTGTATGGAGTTTACCGCGCAGGAAATAGCCCAAAAGCTGGAAGTAAGCCCCCGCACAGTGGAAGCTATTAAAGACCGGTTAATGGAACGGTTTGGTTCTAAAAATACGGCTGGCCTTGTCTTTTTTGCTGTAAAAAACAACCTGATAGACTAACCCCGACCACGGCTATATTTTCATTTCTGGCTCATCGCCGGTAACAGACAATTTTCCGGCAGTTTTGCTTTTTATTTCCTCAACACTGATTCCTGGTGCCCGCTCAATCAGCACAAACCCTGCAGCCGTTACATCTATCACTGCCAGCTCTGTTACAATACGCTTTACACATTTTACCCCGGTTAGCGGCAGTGTACATTCCGGTAACAATTTAGATTCTCCCTTTGGATTGGTGTGCATCATGGCCACAATAATATTTCTTGCGCATGCTACCAGATCCATCGCTCCACCCATCCCTTTTACCATTTTACCCGGAATTTTCCAGTTGGCAATATCTCCCCTTTCACTCACTTCCATCGCCCCCAATACAGTCAGATCTACCTTGCCTGCGCGTATCATTCCAAAGCTTTCGGCGCTGTCAAAAAAAGCTCCCCCTGGTAATATCGTCACCGTTTCTTTTCCGGCATTAATCAGATCAGCATCTATTTCTGCTTCTTTTGGATAAGGGCCCATGCCCAGCATGCCGTTTTCACTCTGCAGCGTAATGGTCAAGCCCGGCTGTACGTAATTAGCCACCAGTGTTGGGATACCAATACCGAGATTTACATACATGCCGTCTCTTAGTTCCTGCGCTATACGCCGGGCAATGCCATATTTGTCTAAAGCCATGACAGAAATTTTAAGTTGTAAATTTTGAATGATGAATTACTCCCGGCATCGCAAAAGAATCTGAATCTAATAATTCAGCATTTAAGCTAATTGGTTATGGTCTTGCGCTCAATTCTTTTTTCATAGTTACTGCCCTGAAAAATGCGATGCACATAGATACCCGGTACGTGCACCTGATCCGGATCCAGTTCCCCTGGCTGAACCAGCAGTTCTACTTCAGCAATAGTAATATCGCCTGCCTTTGCCATGGATGTAGAAAAATTGCGGGTTGTTTTGCGAAATACCAGGTTGCCCATGGTATCTCCCTTCCAGGCCTTTACAATCGCAAAAGAAGCGTGCAGGGCGTATTCCATCAAATACTGCTTGCCATTAAATTCGCGCACTTCTTTACCCGCCGCGATTTCTGTACCATAGCCCGCAGGTGTAAAAAAAGCTGGTATTCCCATACCGGCCATTTGTATGCGGGTAGCAAGGGTACCCTGGGGTATAAGATCAACTTCCAGTTCTCCATTTAATAGCTGGCGTTCAAATTCTGCATTTTCTCCCACATAGGAGCTCATCATTTTTTTTATCTGTCTTGTCTTCAGCAGTAATCCCAGGCCAAAATCATCTACCCCTGCATTGTTGGAAATACAGGTGAGATCTTTTACCCCCATTTTTATTAAGGCCGCAATACAATTTTCGGGTATACCACAAAGGCCAAAACCTCCAAGCATAATAGTGGCGCCATCTTCAATTCCTTTCAGCGCGCTACCGGCATCAGTAAATACCTTATTCATAACAGATTTCTTTAAAGATGAAATGCTTAGTTTTTTTTGAGCGCGCCAGCCGGGTCAACGGCAGGTTTGTGCAATCTGAGACGATGCTTCCTTGCCTTCAGCGTTTCCGTATGTGTCTTATCGTTCTTCCGCTTTTGTAAAATGCTGTCGGCTGCACTCTTGCCGGGCTTTTGACTACCAGGTAAAATGGGGTGTTTCATCGCTGCTTTTGCGAGGCTGTCAGCCCTTCTTCTTTCCATCTGAATATGTTGCATATTGGCCCTCCCCGTTGTGCTGTCGGTTTTTGGCTTAAAGAACTCTGTACGTTGCCTGGCAGCCTTTGCAGTAATCGAATCAAAAATATTTTTAGTAATGTCTGGGTGAGCCATATAAAACTGGTAGCTCTTTTTAAACTCGGCCATTGATGTTTTATTAAGATCAAAGACCTCCCGGTATAGTGTCATCCTTACCGTACCGCTTTTTTTTGTTGAGTCTTTGGCCAGCAGGTTGTTCGCATATTCGTCTGACTGCATCAACTGCCAGATAATTGTTCCCATTTTATCGCCGGGAAGAATACCGGCGGGGACCGAACTGCTTCCGCAGGATGCAAACAGGGCCGTCAGTAATAACAAAAGGATCAGTAACCTCATCATCTCAGTTCCTGTTTGTAATTGTTGGCATTTGTAATATCCATTTTTGAAAGCAGCTCTACTGCCCGGCTTTTTTCATCGGGGGTTGTTTTTTTAAAGATTCCAATCAGTTCCCTTGCCCTGCCCTGAAGAAAAAACTGCACCCCCATATTGTTGGGATTTTCTGTGTTGATATTATTGAGGAAATTAAGCGTATTCAATATGGCCGTCCTGGCTTCGGTTTCGTTGTCGTACATATTATCCATACCCAGCCGGTAGTAACTATGAATGGCATCGTGCAGTATGGCATATTTACTGTTTGTAAGGTTATCTGCCAGCCAGTAGCGGTTGCGTTGCCCGTCATAATTGCGCCACCCAACAATGTCGCGGCTGTCTGGCGCATTGTTTACAATATTCTGTGCTTTTTGAAAATAAGGATCGCCGCCGCGAAGAGCAAATGAGTCGAAATTCATCCCAAGAATAATGTCTACATAATAAGCCAGCACGGCAGTAAGATTTGAAACCAGGGGGTCAGAGCCGGCGACGCGGCTCTCATTAAATTCGATCGGCTGAAATTCTATATATCTGAAAACAACGGCATCATCAATAAAATTTACCAGCGGGCTGTCATAGGTAGAATTGTAAATGGGGCGGGCTGCCTGTACAGTCAATGATGCTTTGTATACATTATCCGTTGATACCTCAGCAACATTCAATAAGAAGTTACAAACTATTTTTTCATTTGCCTGGAAAGTCTCACTGGTCCATTTGCGGTTGTTCAGAAAAGTGTTCAGGGCATTTTGCAATGTCTGAAAAACCTTTTTATCGATGGTTGACCCTACCCGGCTGGAATTGATGTTTATTTTAGCCTGCAACTCCTGCGCATCAAGCATTTTGACCAGGGAAAAACTAAATACCAGCAGTGTGACAAATGGTTTAAGCATATAGCATTTTTACTACCCTATCAACGATATCTTTAGCTACTTGTTGTTTGGATTTCCGGTCATATACCAGCTCGTTTCCATCCTTCTCAAAGATAGTAACCTTATTGGTATCGTGTCCAAAACCGGCGCCGTCATCATTGAGCGAATTAAGCACCATTATATCGGCATTTTTCTTTGCCAATTTGCCAAGGGCATTTGCTTTTTCATTGGCCGTTTCCAGTGCAAATCCCACCAGCACCTGGCCCTTCTTCTTTCTTTCGCCCAATGACTTTAATATATCGGGAGTTTTAACCAGTTCCACTACCAGGTTGTCGCTGTCTTTTTTTATTTTTTCTTTCGCAATAACAGCAGGTTTATAATCCGCAACAGCAGCGCTCATGATGGCTGCATCTGCCTTATCAAACCATGCAATACACTCCCGGTACATATCGGCCGCTGTTTTTACCTTATGCGTATGGATGTTTTTGTGATGTGTGCCAAGCCCGGACGGTCCCAATACCAGGTGTACGGTTGCGCCCCTGGAAGCCAGTTCTTCTGCAATGGAAACCCCCATTTTACCAGACGAATGATTGCCGATAAACCGGACAGGATCAAGTGGCTCATAAGTGGGACCGGCAGATACCAGCACGGTTTTATTATCCAGATCGGCCGGCAAAAAAAAACGCTGTCCTATAAAGGCAACAATGGCTGAAGGTTCGGCCATACGTCCCTCCCCGAAAAGACCGCTCGCCAATTCTCCTTTCTCTACAGGTATAATAGTTACTCCATGCGATGCAATGGTGGCCAGGTTGGCTTTTGTAGCCGGGTGGTGCCACATATCCTCGTCCATCGCCGGAGCCATGGCTACCGGGCAGGTTGCGGAAAGGTAAGTGGCCAGCAAAAGATTATCGCAAAATCCGTGGGCCATTTTTGCGATGGTATTGCAGCTTGCAGGTGCAATAATAAGTAAATCGGCCCACCGGCCCAGCATTACATGATTGGACCATGCATCTGAAGCAAACAGGTCAATAACAACAGGGTTTTTTGAGAGCGTTGATAATGTTAGCGGCGAAACAAAATCCCGGGCAGCAGGGGTCATTACAACTTTTACTTCCGCGCCTGCTTTTACCAGCTCGCGCACCAGTAAAATAGTTTTGTAGGCAGCAATGCTGCCAGTTATTCCAACCAATATTTTTTTGTGCTGAAACATACCTAAAATTATGTTTTTTCCATGTGCAGTGCTCATTTACAAATCAGACAAAAATAAAAAAGCGACACAGCAGCATGGCCTGTCGCTTATAAGTTCTTACCTGAGATCATCAGCGTTCTGATATTGTAAAACAAAGTTCTTTGAAAGTATTGTCTGTATTGAGTTTGCTAAGATTTTCTACCTGAGACGATTTGATTTCAGAGGGTATTTTCTATATTACATTGAAAATCATTCATTTTACTTTTTTGTAATACCGGTTAATCCAATATTCCCAAATTGTAGGCTCATACCATCTTTTATATTTTTCCTGCCGGGTAATTTTATTGACGGTATTATTTACTATATCTCTCAGGGCATTCCTCAATAATTCAATCTCCAGGGCCAGATTCAGAAAATTATACGTAATATAGTTATCGCTGTCTGTTACATTAATTTTGCCCTGGTAAAGGATAGCCCCGGTGTCGATGCCACCATCCAGAAAGTGTATGGTTGAACCGCAATTTTCTTTGTCTTTATTCACCAAAGCCCAGTAAGCGCCTGCATATCCCTGGTATTTTGGCGTTATCCCGCTGTGAATATTTATGATAGGAACTTTTACTGAATTAAGAAAGGCTTTATTTATTATCCGCGTTGAATTAACAATTATAATATCTGGCTTAATATTTCCTATCAGATCAATCGTGGCCTGATCATTTACCGAAGTAACATTAATAATTTTGTCATCAGGTATTTTGGAAGGTTCAAGTTTATGCTCCCTGACAATTGCCTTAGCTCTTGCTCCGGATTTTTTGATGAGTTTAGGAACAATGTATTTCGAAAACATTATTTGCCCCAGCACTTTCATGCGCCCTATCCGCCTCATTCTTTTTTTCATGAGGGCCTTATAATCTTCGTTCTGCTCTATAATTACTTTGCTAATTTCATAGTTCCTGTTAATACCATTATAAATAAATTGGGCAAACTTGCCTTTGCCCGATAGTAAAATGATTTTTGGTTTCATGCTGCTTCATTAGCGTTCTGATTCTGTAAAACAAAGTCCTTTGAAAGTATTGCCTGTATTGAGCTTGCGAAGATTTTCCTGGTTTTATGCACCTGTACTATATTGACAGGTGCCCGTACATTTACTGTCTCTGCAAACCCGAAAACAACATTTCAAAGAACTAAATCCACAACCAATTAAATATGTCTGATTACTATCAAAACGCTATTGGCCTGAAATACTAGCTAAATAAGTTATCTTCATTTCTGCGGTGGTATATCTTGTCTTCCATAAATTCCTGGGTAGCCAGCAACGCAGGATTGGGCATACGTTCATATGCTTTTGATATTTCTATCTGCTCCTTGTTTTCGTGAATTTCCTCCAGGCTGTCTGTATGGCTGGCAAATTCTTCCAGTTTATTATGCAATTCTTCTTTCAGCGTAATATTAATCTGGTTGGCCCTTTTGGCAACAATGGCTATTGACTCATACAGATTACCTGTTTTGGCCTTAATATCTGTAAGATTTTTAGTCTCCACTACATTGGTAGTGCTTGAACTAAGCTGCCTTCTTAATCTGCTCATTTTTCAGGTTTTTAATATTAGTTTGTGATATGGTAAAATACCTTTCAGCCTCTTTCATTAATTTGCTTTCAGGATAGCGGTCAACAAAATCGTGGTACTCTGTAATTACCTGCTCAAAGCGCTCTTCTTTTTTGTCTTCAATACTCAGAACGGCATATTCAAAATACGACTTAATTACCTGTAGTTTGTACTGATCACTTTTGTCGGAATCAGGAAAATTATTCATCAGGTTAGCATAGGCAATGGCCGATGCTTTATAATGACCAAGATTGAAATACAGTTCAGCGCTTTTTAATTCTTTCAGTTCCATCTTTGTCCTGCACTTGTCGATGATCTCAGTGGCTTCTTTATTTCTTGCAGAACCGGGATGCGTGTTTATGAAAGTTTGCATAAAGCCAATTGTCTTGGTGGTATTGGTCTGGTCCAGTTCTACCTTGGGCGATTGCTTAAAATAAGTATAGGCCCGCATATAGTCCATTTCTTCCGAGCGCTTGCTGTTTGGGAAAACCTCTACAAATGATTTAAACAGGTTTTCAGCACTCAGGTAGTCCCTTAAATAATAATTACAGAATGCATACTTATAATAAAGGTCTTCAAACCTGTCGGTGCCTTTATAGATAGGGAAAAGCTCTTCATACAATTGCTGTGCAAAATTGTATTTCTTGTTTTCATAGTACTGGTCGGCCATCTTCAGCTTGTACTCATAATCTTTGCTCTTCTGTACTTTGTTGAAGCCTGAACACGCTGTAAAGCCGAAACTAATTATAATCAGTGCTGCTGTAATCCTCATAAAGGTGTGCAAAGTTAATTGTTTTGGGCAAAAGTGAAAGGAAAAAATCATCCTTCCAAATCCGACTGGTTAATGATAATATAAAAACCCTCCGCTACGGGAGGGTTTTTACCGTTATTGAGCAAACTGATGCTATTTTTTCTTTCTCAGGTTCGGGTGCGGAGCGGGAACCGTATTTGGTCCTTCTTCTCCTGTACCATCCTTAAGATCAATGGTATTGTCGTCACCTTCGCCCAGGCCAAATTTAAATATAAAGCGGTCTTCGCTGATACCTTCTTTTTCTACCAGGTATTTAATTACCGCATTTACCCTATCCCAGCTTAACTGCTGTGCTTTCTTGCTGCTTTCGCCATAGCCGCTTACTGCTACTTTGCAATTGGGATTGTTACGCATTTTTTCTGCAACACTTGCTAAAACCGCCTTGGCATCCTTGCTTAAGGTTACAGAACCATTTGCAAATGAAACACTTGGTAAATCGCCAATTCCGCAACCTTTTCCTCTAACGCCATACTGCATCAGGCTGTCAATTTTGGCAGCATTCTCTGCGCAACAAGCAGGAGGAGGACATTTTCCTACACCATCAGCATCTACCGGCTGGCATTGTGTTGGGGTTATCAGTTCTTTATCTTTGCAATCCGGAACACCATCGCCGTCTGTATCCTTGCTAACACCGTGAGTATCAACAGGGCAACCTGCAGGTGTATTAGGCTCATGGTCGAACTGGTCGGTTACGCCGTCGCCATCAGCATCATCCAGCACTGGTTTGGGAAGCTTCATGTGACGGGGAGCGTTGATTTCGTTGTATGCATAATCCAGGGGATTTGCCCACCATAAGGGTTCAACCGCTTTTTTGCCGATATTATAGTTCAAACCAATTGAAAAGAAGTTGTAAGAATCAAAATCCCTTGTTTGTGCGGGCACATTTACACCTACAACACCGGTGCCGCCAGGGACATAGGTATTTTCCTGCCACTGCTGTCCGTCCAGCAAATCCGTTTTAACTGCAGTAAACCTTTCTTCAACAGCCAGGTTAAACTTGTTTGACAGTTTAAATGCCATACCTACACCAATCTGGAAAGAAGGCTTGAAAGATTTACCAAACAATTTTGGCTGCAGGGGATCCGTTTCTGCGTGCGTTTCATAAGATTTATCCATGCCCGCTTTCAATTTCTTCTTTATATCCTTACGGTTAGAGTAGCCAGAAGCACCGGCAGCAACTGTTTTAAATAATGCAGCATAAGTGCCACCTGCATCATTTTTTGCGTTTACCCATGTGTCATAGATGGTTCCGCCGATTCCACCAAATGCGTATAAATTGAACCCGGTTTTGGCTTTATGAAAGCGAACGTTATTTAAAGTTACAACACCCTGTATACTAAGATCTTGTATTGTAGTTTTGTAGTTATAATATACCACGTCACCATTGGCAATATTATAGCCGGTCCATGCTGGATTTCTTGTATAACCACCTGAAGGGCTGAAATTTAGCCCCCTTGCACGGTTCCAGGTATATTCTGCCCGGAGTGAAAAAACATAGCCCAGTGCCTTACGAACATGCAAACCGAAACCGCCCGTAGGAAAAATAGAACGAACGTCACCTGACACGCTTGAAATTCCTCCTTTAATGCCTATTTCCCATTGGTTACGGGGTTTGGCCGGAAAGGGGTAAGCATTGTTTAAGAATTCGTTGTGCTGAGGTTGCCTTGAGGCCGGTATCAGAGAAGAATCTTTGACGTCATATCCTGTCTGCACCTGCGCAAACGAAGCCAATGCAAACAGACATATTATGCCTGATAAAAAAATTTTCCTTTTGCTTGCCATAACTGATTTTTATGAAGATTTAATACGAATACAAATACCATTGCCGTGCAAAAATATCATTTAGTTAAAATATACCAAATTTTTTTAGCAAATGAATTGTATACATGTTGTTGCATTTCATAGTTTTGAGACAATGTGGACCCTAAATATGTTGCACAATCTCCTTTTAAATCCCGAATATTGTAATTTACCGGTTCGCTACGCAAAATGAAATTTCCACCACCTGTAATAGCCAAGGAATTAGAAATCTTTGAAAAAGTCTTCAAAGAGTCAGTTAAAAGCCATGTTTCGCTGCTGGATACCATTATGCGGTATATCGTAAAACGCAAGGGGAAGCAGTTGAGGCCCATGTTTGTGCTGTTATCGGCCAAACTGGCCGGGGAAGTAAACGATAAAACTTACCGGGCTGCCTCACTCGTAGAATTATTGCATACGGCCACCCTGGTTCATGACGATGTGGTAGATGAATCCTACGAACGCCGGGGCTTTTTTTCTATCAATGCTCTCTGGAAAAATAAGATAGCCGTTTTGGTAGGTGATTACTTATTGTCGAAAGGACTTCTGCTTTCGCTGGATAATGATGATTTTGAAGTATTGAAAATTCTTTCTCATGCTGTAAAGCAAATGAGCGAAGGGGAACTCCTGCAAATTGAAAAGGCCCGCAATCTTAACCTGCAGGAGGATACCTATTTTGAAATTATTAAAAACAAAACTGCTTCGCTGCTGGCTTCTTCCTGTGCCGCCGGTGCTTATTCAACCTCTCAGGACCAGCTGATGACCGCCAAACTAAAGCAGTTTGGCGAATGGGTAGGCATCGCTTTCCAGATTAAAGACGATCTTTTTGATTATGGCAATGAAGATGTGGGAAAGCCAACAGGCAATGATATCAGGGAGAAAAAATTGACCCTGCCGCTTATTTACACACTTAACAATTGCAACCCTGCGCTGAGAAAAAACCTTATTTATATTATTAAAAATGAAAACCGCAGAAAAGAAAAAGTAAACGAGGTAATTGACGCAGTAAAGAAAAGCGGCGGAATTGCCTATAGCCAGCAAAAAATGGAAACTTACCGCGATAAAGCCCTGCAGCTTTTGTATGAATTTGAACACTCGGAAGTACGGCAAACAATGGAAGAGCTGGTGCGGTACACAACAGACAGAAAATATTAGTGCACTGTCATAAACCTTATCCCTATGCAGAAAAGATGGAAAATACTCAATGCACCCGAAGAGGAAGTAAAACAATTGCAACTGTCCCTGAAAGTTAGTCCCCTTATTTGTAAAATGCTGGTACAACGCGGCATCCGGACATTTGAAGAAGCGAAAAATTATTTCAGGCCGCAACTGAACCAGTTGCATGATCCCTGGCTGATGAAAGACATGCGCCGGGCCTGTAACAGGATCTTTGAGGCCTTTGGTAAAAAAGAAAAGATACTGGTATTTGGCGATTATGATGTGGATGGCACCACGGCGGTTGCCTGTATGTACCAGTTTCTTCAAAAAAATTATATCCCTTCACTGGTCGACTTCTACATACCCCACCGCTATCGTGAGGGATACGGTATTTCAAAAATGGGAATTGATTTTGCAAAAGAAAACGGGTTCAGCCTTATCATTTCGCTTGACTGTGGTATTAAGTCTGTTGAACTGATAGCATACGCGAAACAACTGGGCATAGATTTTATAGTTTGTGATCATCATTTACCTGAGGCTGAACTACCACCTGCTGTTGCCATTCTTAATCCCAAACAAAAAGATTGTGCTTATCCGTATAAGGAATTATGCGGTTGCGGCGTCGGTTTTAAATTAATTACCGCGCTTTCCGCAGAGCTGCAATTGCCACCCGAAGATTATTACTGTTACCTGGACCTGGTGGCTACTGCCATTGCCGCCGACATTGTACCTATAACAGGAGAGAACCGTGTGCTGGCTTTTTATGGAATAAAAAAAGTAAATGAAAATCCGGGCAATGGCATAAAAGCATTGATTGAATTAAGCGGCGTAAAAAAAACAACACTGCATATTACCAACCTGGTTTTTGTAATAGCGCCCAGGGTTAATGCCGCCGGCCGCATGGATGACGCAAGAAAAGCCGTGCAAATGTTTATTGAAGAAGATTATACAAAGGCGCTGGCATTTGCAGAAATGCTGCACAATGATAATACAGACCGTAAAGAAGCCGACAGCAATATTACTGAAGAGGCACTGGCATTGATAGAACAGGATGCAGTGATGGTAAACAGAAAATCCACAGTGGTGTTTCAGCCGCACTGGCACAAGGGAGTGGTTGGCATAGTGGCATCAAGGCTGATTGAAAAGTATTACCGCCCCACCGTGGTACTTACAAAAAGTGGTGAGCTGGTGGCGGGCAGTGCAAGAAGTGTAGCCGGCTTTAATTTATACGAAGCTATTTACGCGTGCCGCGAACACCTGCTTGGCTATGGCGGCCACTTTGCGGCCGCAGGCATGACCTTGTTGCCCGAACAGGTTGAATTGTTTAGCCAGAAATTTGAAGAAATTATCGCTGCTACCATACCAGAACATTTGCTTGTACCCGAAATTATAATAGATGCAGAGATAGTTTTTTCCGACATCAGTCAAACGCTGTATAATATCATTACACAAATGGAACCCTTTGGACCGGATAATATGCGGCCGGTTTTTATGGCCCGCAATGTAGTGGACAGCGGATGGTCGAGAATTGTAAAGGAAGAACACGTAAAATTTTCACTGCAGCAAAAAGATATTGTCTTTAGTGGCATCGGGTTTGGAATGGCAGACAAATTTCACCTGCTGCAATCAAAACATCCGCTGGACGTGGTTTTTACCCTTGATGAAAATGAATGGAACGGTAATAAATCCCTGCAACTCAGGATAATTGACTGCAGGCTTTCGGCATAGCACATACGCAGTTTACCTGCAGCGCAACAGCACCAGCCCTGCACGTTAATTAAGCGTAACTAGTTTCTGAATGTAGGGCACCAGGACTGCCGCTTGCTGGGTTCGTTCTGACCATAAAATCCCTGGTTCACAATAGCAAATTCAATGGCACCCCTTGCATCGTTATAGTTACGGAGCGTTGAAACAGTAACATCATATGTAAAAGTGAAGCGCAGCATTTTCCATTGAAAGCCCAGCATTGGAATGAAAGCGTCACTAACGCGGTAGTAGACGCCTCCGTACAGCTGCAATTCGCCATCACCACTTAAATTATAGGCGGCGTTTAATCCTCCCACCATTTCGTGGGCGCCGGCCTGGTTGGTATAATAGGCCATGGGGTTTACAATTACCTGGTCGTTTACTTTAAAGCTGCCGTTCAGGAAGCCAATATAACGGGGAGCAAGACGGTTATCATATCCGGGAGTAACGTCAAAAAAACTTTCTTTTGGCCTGTTCAGGTGTTGCACGGAAAAGCCTCCATTAACGTATACTTTGTCTGAAGGGAAATAAGCATAATTCAGACCGGCCTGTATATCCAGGTAATTAATTGCGGTGCTGTTAAATGCTACCGACGATGGTACACCAGCATCGAAAAAACCAGTGGCCTTGTTAAACTGATCCGGGAATTTCAATTGTGTAGGATCGATTCTTTTATTTGACCAGCCTACATTGAAACCTGCGGTGACGAGGCTACCCAGGCCAATTTGCTGATGATATGCCAATGAGCCGTATATCTTGGTAGAAGTAAGATTGCCACTGCCTGCAACATCGCGTAAAATTACACCCCCTACTCCCAGCCACCCGTTTTCAATGCGGTCGCGCATTATCTGCGCATCAGCCCACAAACTCATAGTTTTATAAGGCGCCCCCAGTACGGTTACCCATTGACTGCGGTAATTGCCACCAATCCGGTAATCTGCATCGGGAATGAATCCCGTGTTGGCAGGATTGGTAGTAAGCGGCGAATTGAAAAATTGGGAAAAATGAAGGTCTTGCGCAACTGATGAGAAAGATGATAGCGCCAGTGCACAAATAAAAATAATTTCCTTACACGTGTTAAACGCAATTTTTGTTTTACAGTAAATGGAGACTGGTGCCTGTACCGACGGTACAGTGCCGCACATTTGTGCTTTCGAAACAATATTTACCCGCTGACCGCTGTTCCCGCGCATTGGTTAATCTTTATGCTTCAAAAAAAATATCTTAACGCTCCTGATGCCTGTTTGTTTAATCCCGGTTTATCTTAATAACGTAATATCTCCTTTTTTAGTTGCCCGGGTTCCATCGGTAAACTCCACTTCCAATGTATAGGCATATACATCCATCGGCTGTACCACACCTTTATATTTACCATCCCATCCAACATCCTGACTGCTGCTTTCGAACACCAGGTTGCCAAACCTGTTATAGATGCGCCATTTCATTCTGCCTATTCCAAACCCCCTCACATAAATAACACTATTGGTACCATTGGTTTGTGGGGTAAACGCATTCGGCAAATCAAGTTTGGGCACTACAATAGCTACCACCTCAGCACTGGCTGTATCGGAACAGCCGGAACTGTTAAAGGCTATCAGTTGCACGGTAAAGGTGCCGCTTGTATTATACAAGTGATCAAGATTTGCCCTGCTGGTTGTAGTAAGCGAATCACCATCTCCAAAAAGCCATTTAAAGCGAATGGCGTCGGACGAAGAGGTGTTGGTAAATGTATAGGGAAAGTTTTCCTGCGGCGTAACCGGCGATACCGTGAAAGAAGCAGTTGGTTTGTCTGCCACAGTGATAGTACCGATGGTAGAATCAATTTTGTTACAGGTTGACGTATCAACAGCTACCAGTTTTATGGTATAAGTTCCGGGCACTGTATATGGATGGGTAACTACCGCATTATTGTCTTTAACAATCGTACCGTCTCCAAAATCCCAGGTAAAATCGGTACCTGCCAGCGAAGTGTTGTTGAACACAGCATTGTCTGGTATGCAGCCCAGTGGCGATGTATCGAATTTTGCTTTTACAAGCGGCGATACACGTAACAGCAGCGGCAGTGAATCCGGGGCATTACAATAACCTGTATCCGTTAAAATCAACCGCACATTATAGGTGCCTGCCGCTGCATAGCTATGGGTAACAACGCCAGGCCCGGACACAATGCGGGTACCGTCTCCAAAATCCCAAATAAATGACTGGGCTGTAAATGGTGGGGCTGTAGATGAAAATGTAGAAGTGTTATTAAACTGATAGGAAAGTGACTGGCAAGGCTGTTGTTTGTTGGCGGTAAAACTTAAATAAGCCTCGTTATTTCTTACGCGAATGGTGGTATATACCGTATCACGGATATTACAGGTGGTAGAATCAATCCCCACCAGCATTACTTTATAATCTCCTACATTGGTATAAGTATGCGTTACATCAAAATTTTGGGTAAACACCGCTGGTGAGCCATCCCCAAAATTCCACTCGTAGCTGGTGGCATTTCTAACGGTGTCTTTGAATTCAACGGTTAAAGGCACACAGCCGGATGTATCAAATACACCACTTATAAAAGCTCTTACACCTGCACCTACACCCGAAAAATTGAAGGCAATTTTCACCACACCCAGATTGCATCCCATATCCCCGGCGCCATTGCGGGGTGCTACTACACCCGGCGTGGTTGGATAGGGCGGGGCTGGCGTGCCATTGGAATTGCCTTCACAATTGGCGCAAATGGCCTGGTAAATAACGCCCTGCTGGTCGTAACGGCTGGTACCGCCATCCACGTGCTCGCCAAAACCGCTGGAGCCGGTACCACCCTGGCCAAAAAAAGTGCCGTATAACAGGGAGGCGGCATCTTTCCTGATTACAATAAAATAAAAATCCTTATTATCGGTAATACTTTTTATTGCATTGGGCGTAATGGGCATGCCAGTAATACCTAACTGGCCAAACGCATCTCCCTGGGGGAAAGGCGACCCGCCCCATCCGGAAACATATACGTTTTCACAACGGTCTACCAGGAAAGCTACCGGGGAAAGGTTGGGATTGGGTGATGAAGTGGTACCAGTTCCAAAAACCGTTGAATAGATATAATCAGACAGATCTTTTTTCATTTTTACAACAAACTGTCTTGAATTGGGAATGTTATATGTGGCATTGAATATTGGCCAGGTGCCCTCTGTAATGCCCATTACATAGGGGAAGCCCAGTTTGTCGAATTTAATACCGTAAATAGCATCATAACTGGGTGTACCCAGGTAGGTAGTCGCAATTATTTTGCTGCCATCACTGGCAATCTCAGAGATAAAGCCATCCGGAGGTGGATCGACAGCTACGTTAGAATTTAAACTTGGTTGTTTAACCCCCGGCCTGGTGCCGGGGAAATTGGTGCTGGCGGTGGTTCCAGCCACATACAAATTACCGGTCTCGGGGCTGATGTCCATCACAAAAGCGCCGTCATCTCCGTTGCCACCCAGGTAAGTACTAAATATAATATTGTTACAGGTAGGATCAAGTTTAACCAAAACACCGTCCTGCGCGCCGGCAATGCTTGGCTGCATGGCATTAACAATTGGAAAACTGTCGGATTGGGTTTGGCTTATAACATATATATTATTGGCGCCATCAAGAATCACTTCTCCCCTCGAATCGTCTCCATAAAACCGGAGTGTTCTTGTTCTTCTTGGAACGCTCACCCGCTGGTCTTCAATATTACACGCATCCAGCTTATTTCCTGCAAGACGCATAGAACCAATAAAGGCAGTACCTGTAGCATTTAATTTTACTACCACTAAATCGGCACCGGTATAAACTGCCGGGTTAGCCCCGGCCCACAATGTTACTTTTCCCGGAAAATCGGTAGAATAGGTACGGCCCATTAAAACCAGGTTACCCTGCTTATCAGAAATCATACTAAGCGGAAAATCATTGCCCCGGCCGCCAATATATGTACTGTATATTCTTGAAGTTCCTGCCGCATTAAACCTGGTTAAGCCAATATCCCAGTGGTCACCGCGTGGCGTGGACTGAACAGCGCCAGTGGTTATGGGGTAGCCATTGTCTGTAACAATGCCGGCACCAAAAAGGCTTCCATCGGGTCCGGGTGTTGCCGTAAAGCCCCAGTTATCACTTCTGCTTCCGCTGAATGTTGAAAAGATCACCGTTGGATCAATGATAAGTGGCACATCCCCTGCATAGGATTTTAGTTTGAACCTTACCGTATTGTTATTAACTATCTCGTATTTACAACCAATATCTGTTTTCCCGTTTGTTTTATCAAACTGGTAGCTATAAGGGGCCAGCTCCTGGACATCTCCAACAGAGGTTTTTATAAAAAGCCGGTTGTTTTTGATGCTAAGCTTATCCGCCCCTTCGTATTTCATGATGATATTGGCGGCATTGGCGCCGGGGTTTACTACCATATCATACTTTAATGTACCGTTCTCGGAATAGTAACGTACATCTATACCCGGATACATGTTGTGGTAGGTAATGCCTTTATAAATTTTACAGCCGGCTGCCCATTTGGAAGCATCATTTCCTATAAAATAACTGTTGTAAGACTCCTGCATCTTTTCGGGTATAATCTGCACATCTTCACTGGCACCTTCAAAATTCACCCTATATACGTGCGAATGCACAATAACATCATTATCACCGCCCGGTGCTGTGTTTGTATTAACGGCGGTTCTCAGATTTCCTGCATCCACATGGCCGCCGGTTCCCGTATTTGGCGGATTGTTTACGGTACTGCCGCCATGGCTGATATCGTGCAATTTTTTTAGATCGGCCTGGCTGTGCAACAAAACCGTGAACCCATTTTTTTCCAGGAAGAACGAACCCGAACCAATATCACCCATGTATTTGGCCTTCTTGTCCCACTGGCCTTTATTCTCTATAAAATCAAAATTGATTTGTTGTGCTGCAGAGCGGAGCGTTATAAGGAAGGATAGTAACAGGAATATTTTCTTTTGTGTCTTCAAAGTGAGTCTAATTTACCAATTTTAAACGTTATTTACATGCAAATCTTATTCATATACTGCCGAACTGCATCGTATTTATACATCGTTCCTGTCTGTATTTTTACAGTCTGATTTTCTTCCGGCTTAAACTACGAGATTTTACTCCAGGCCGTTTTACCCTTCTGGGACTGAAGGAAACGTTTTAGCTGCAAATTCGTGGCAGCATCCAGATCCGGATCGCTGTCCAAAACCCTTTCTGCCATTTCTTTTGAAACCTGCAGCAATTGCCGGTCTGCCACAATACTGGCCAGTTTAAAATTCAGTACACCGCTTTGCCGTATTCCTTCTATATCTCCGGGCCCCCTTAATGCCAAATCTTTCTCCGCTATTTTAAAACCATCGTTGGTTGTGCACATTACCTTTATACGTTCACGCGCCACTTTGGTTGGTTGTAAGCCTGTTAACAGTATGCAAAAGCTCTGCTCAGCCCCCCTTCCTACCCTGCCCCTCAACTGGTGCAATTGCGATAAGCCAAATTTCTCAGCGCTTTCAATTACCATTACAGAAGCGTTCGGAACATTAACGCCCACCTCAATTACCGTTGTAGCAACCATTATTTGTGTATCTGCCCTGATAAACCGATCCATATTGGTATTTTTCACATCCGGCTTTTGCTGACCGTGCACCATGCTAATCCAGTATTTGGGCTCAGGAAAAAAAGCTTTTACGTTTTCGTATCCACGCATCAGGTTTTCATAGTCAAGCTTTTCAGATTCTTCAATAAGCGGGAAAATAATATATGCCTGCCGTCCTTTCGCAATTTCTGATTTTATAAATTCCAGTACTTTGGTTCGGTCGTACTCATAACGGTGTGCGGTGGTAATTGGTTTGCGGCCCGGGGGCAATTCATCAATAACACTGTAGTCAAGATCGCCATAAGCCGTCATGGCCAGGGTGCGGGGTATGGGCGTTGCCGTCATTACAAGAATATGCGGTGGCACCGGTGCTTTCTTCCACATTTTTGCCCGCTGTTCTACGCCAAACCGGTGTTGTTCATCTACTATTACCAGGCCCAGGTTATGAAACTGTACCACATCTTCAATTACCGCGTGTGTACCAATTAATATATGCAGGTTACCGGCGGCCAATGCCGGCAATATCTTATTACGGGCAACTTTTTTGGTTGATCCTGTCAGCAGTTCAACTGTTACCGGCATATCTTTTAGCAATTCTTTCAGGCTGTTATAATGCTGTGTTGCCAGTATTTCAGTAGGTGCCAGCATACAGCTTTGAAATCCGTTATCACCTGCCAGCAGCATGCATAACAATGCCACAATTGTTTTGCCACTGCCAACATCGCCCTGAAGCAGCCGATTCATCTGTTTGCCCTGCGCAGTATCATGCCTGATTTCCTTCAATACCCTTTTTTGTGCCCCGGTCAGTTCAAAAGGCAGGTATTGCTTATAAAAAGTATTAAACAACCCGCCCACCTGCTCAAAAGTATTGCCTTTGGAATACCGGTGCCTTGCCGCTTTGGCCATATGCATTCTCACCTGCGCCAAAAAAAACTCTTCGAACTTTAATCTTCGCAATGCCTGTTCGTAATCACCGGCCGATGAAGGAAAATGCAACTGGCGGTAGGCTATATGACGGGGCAATAATTTGAGTTGTTCAATGATAGTGCCGGGAATATTTTCCGGTATATCTGTTGCGCGAAGCATGCCGAACAAGGTATAGGTAAGCTTTGCTATTTGCCTGCCGCCCAAACCTTTTATTTTTAATTTTTCTGTGCTGGGATATACGGGTTCAAGAAAACTTTTCCCTTCCGTTTTTTCGCGTGAAAATATTTCTATTTCAGGATGGCTTATCTGTGGGCTGCCCTGGAAAAAGCTGGCTCTGCCATAGACCAGGTATTCATTGCCTGGCTGCAGCATCTTTTGTACCCAGTTTATCGCCTGAAACCAGACCAACTCCAGTGTACCGCTGCTGTCTTTCAGGGTGGCTACCAGGCGGCGGCCTCTTTTTTCGCCTGTTATCGCTGCATTTATCAGTTTGCCAGCCACCTGCACAAACTCTGTTTGCGGCGTTATATCTTTAATAAGGCTGATTTTTGTTTTGTCGATATGCCTGTTGGGAAAATGCTCCAGCAGGTCATTAAACGTATAAATACCCAGCTCCTTTTTTAACATATCTCCGCGTTGTGGCCCCACACCTTTAAGGTATTCTATAGGGCTGGCCAGTATTGAATTGTTTGGGCTGATGGTGCTGTATTTAAAACAAAAATAAGGATGCAGACCGGAACTTTTACAGCAGCATTATGAGCGGCTTTCTTATATCAACTTATAAACTTAGTTTTGAAAGCAAAGCCTTTCAGAGAACAATGCGATTATTAGCTGTACCTGCTATCATACAGGAAAACAATCAATCCAATGCCAGTCTGCTGGAAGGGATTGAAGCTATCAGGGAGGGATTTCAGCGATTATTAAAAGGCCCGCCCGAAGTGAGCATAGTATTGCCGGCTTACAATGAAGAAACATCCATCCTTAAAACATTATCCTCGCTTTCAAAATCGGTAACACAGCGTTCTGTTGAAGTAATTGTGGTAAATAATAATTCAACAGACCAGACAGCAGCTCTTGCGCATACAGCAGGCGTAACGTGTATAGAAGAATGCCAGCAGGGTATTACACCTGCAAGGAACACAGGGCTGGCGGCTGCACGCGGAAAGTATATTTTAAATGCAGATGCCGATACGATTTACCCGCCACAATGGATTGAAGAAATGGTGAAACCGCTGCAGGATCAGGATATAACGGTGGTATATGGACGCTTTTCTTTTATCCCCGGCACAGGCACGCCGCGTTTTGTTTATTTTATTTATGAGCATATGGCAGATGTGATGCGCTGGATAAACAAAATATTCCGGGAGGAAGCTGCAAATGTTTATGGTTTTAATTCGGCATTTAAACGCGAAGAAGGCCTGCAGGTAAATGGATTCAATCATCCGTCCGGAGCCAATGAAGATGGCTGGCTGGCGCTTAAGCTGCGCCGGAAAGGGTTTGGCAAATTATATTATATCACTTCTGTCACGGCATTGGTGTGGACAACCGACCGCAGGATACAAATGGATGGTGGCCCCTGGAAAGCCTTTCTGAAGCGCATCAAACGAATTCTCAGCAACGATAATAACAAATACGGCGGTCAATCACCCGGTTAGAGGCCCCGGTTCATACACCTGCTTTCAGACAATGGACAAACCAAAAGCACTTATTGGCTTTAGCTTCATAAACCATGGCCAGGCCGGGAATCCTAGTACAATCATCATTTTTTGATCACATAGACTTCTACCCAGGCCTGGATAGAAGGTCTGCGCGGCGCCACAAATACATCTACCCTGTTGTAATAACGCAGCAGGCTGTCCCTGACCTGGAAGGGATAAAAATTATTGAGAAACGGAATGTATTCAAACAATACCAGGTCGTAATAATTATTTTTTATGCGGTTGCAAAATGTATCAGTTTGCTGCTGAAACATGCCAACTCCTTTATGAAACCATAAAGGGTATCCGGGACTTCTTTCCAGATCAAACTTCATTTCATATGCCAGTGGTGTCAGTTCTGTCATATTCAGCACTTTTAAATGCGGGTGGTTTTTTACCAGGTCCATGTTCATGAGCCGTTCAATACCGTCTACCGTTGGGCCCGGTAACAGCATTTTTTTAAAGGAGGCAAGTTTGGGTATGCGCCATTTATCCATTGGCACATCAGAACTATCCGGCTTTTGTATAAGGTAGGTATTCTTATTTACAATGCCGTCTGTATTGGTAATGGCAGGTTCGGGTTTTATAATATACCTGGCCATATATTTCCAGTATACATTACTCCACCATAAAAGCATTCCAATTCCCGCTACCAGAATTGTTTTAAAAGATTCGAAATTTACGGGCAGGTAGCCGGCCAGCAGTGCAAGAATGAAAGCGATGGCAAAACTGTGAAAGAAAATATTATTATCGGCCGGTATATAGCTGGTAGTTTGAAAAATAACGGCTTCGGTGAGTATACCCAGTGTAAGGAGGGTAAAAATCATCATGGGCTTATTATTCCAAAACTGTCTAAAAGATTTTATGTGTGCCAGCAGCAGTAAGAGTATAATGAAAATATAAAACCTGATCCACGGCGAATTATTGAAAAAATCTTCTGCGATATCGCCTATTGATACCCTTGAAATATGCGGCGGCTGACCATGATTGAACCAGTAGCCAAATTTATACTTCAAAAAAGGAGCTATCAGTAAAAAGCCGGTTACCAGTACCCCGCCTGCAAATACAATTGGCTGTTTCCAGTCTTTTTCGTACCAGGCATTGTATACAATAAGTGCCAGGCAAATCAGCAGCGCCATACCGCCGCCGTCCTGTTTGGTAAAAAAAGAAAAGAAAACAAACATGCCGGCCAGCAGCAGCCATGCATACCGCCAGCGCTTTCCTTCGCTAAAAATAAACTTCATGAGCATGGCCAGCGCAACCAGTTCATATACAATTACTGTGTGATTGTACCATGGCCAGTAATTAAAAAAAGAATAGGAAATAATAAACAACAATACGCACAGGAAACGCACGCCTGCATTGACGGATAAACTTTTCAATATTGACCTGAAAGACAGCCCTGAAACGATATTTAGAAATACCTGTGCCTTTACAAGGCTGATCATGTAAGGACCAAAAATCTTGAAGAACAGGGCGGGCACCACCCAGTACATATAACCCAGTGGTATGCCGAAATCTCTGTAGGGAACCTGGCCAAGATAGAGCCGGTAGGCGCCTTCGTATGATAAGAAAATATTAATTCTGTAGGGAAACGTGCCAAAAAGAGGAAAAAAAGCCAGTAATACAATTAAAAGAACTTCTCCAATAGCCAGTAATTTCTTCATAGCCGTTATAATTTCGCGGCTAAAAGTAGCAAACCCTGCCCATCCGGCAAAGTGGTATTGTCTGATCAGCATTTATAGAGTATCTTGTCGGCCGGACAATTGAACCTTATATGCTCCCATTCATCAAATTATTAAGGCCTAAAGACTGGGCAAAAAATCTTTTTTTATTTTTACCGGTATTTTTTGGGGGAGAAATATTTGACATTCCGCGGCTTAAACTCCTGTTTGCAGCATTTTTCGCGTTTTGCTTTGTGGCCAGCACCGTGTACATTATTAATGACTACCGCGATATTGAAGACGATAAGAAACATCCAAAAAAAAGGTTGAGACCACTGGCTTCCGGGGCAGTAAAGCCCAACGCTGCGCTTGTTATTGCTGCCTTTTTATTAATTACCGGGTTTGTGCTGGCTTATTTTGCAGATACCAGGTTCAGGTTTATTTCCATTCTTGGTTTTTATTTTCTGCTGAACATGGGCTATTCTTTCGGTCTTAAAAATATTGCCATCCTTGATATTCTTATTGTGGCTATTGGCTTCTCGCTGAGGGTAAAAGCAGGTGGCGTTGTAACCGATATTGATGTATCTGTATGGCTGAACATTATGATACTGCTGCTGGCATTGTTTATGGCCATTGCCAAGCGCCGCGATGATATTATTTTAAAAATGGAAACAGGCACCGATATGCGAAAAGCCATCAAAGGCTACAATGTTGATTTTCTCAATACCATACTTGCCATGTTCAGTGCCATTATTATAATGACCTATATCATGTATTGTACTTCCCCCCGTACCGTGGAGGGGCTGCACACCCATCATTTATATTATACCGGTATTTTTGTAATAGCCGGGCTGATGCGCTACCTGCAAATCACCCTTGTTCAGAACAAAGCCGGTTCACCCACCGAAATCCTGTACAAAGACCGTTTTATACAGGTAACACTGGTGCTCTGGATTGCTGCATTCTATACCCTGCTGTACCTGAAAACCAAATCCATTTTTAATTAACAGTATTGCCTGCCTGTGTTAAATAGGTAAACGCATATACAAGTAATCAATCAACAAATACCAAACCCATACATGCCCACCGTATTAATCTTAGGCGCCACATCAGATATGGCGCTGGCCATTGCAAAAACATTCGCCAAAAATAATTATGGCGTGCAGCTGGCAGCAAGAAACGCCGCCAGGCTTTCTGGTTTTAAAACAGATATGCAACTGCGCCACAACGTTACCTGCACATTGCACGAGTTTGATGCACTGCAGTTCAGTACACATAAATCATTTTTTGAGCAGCTTACCCCAAAACCGGATGTAACTGTTTGTGTATTTGGTGTAATGGATGAGGAGGAACTGGCATTTAGCGACTGGAATATTGCAGAAAGAATGATTAACAGCAATTACACCGGTGCAGTTTCTATTTTAAATATTGTGGCAGCCTTCTACCAATCTCAGCAAAAAGGCAGTATTGCAGGCATCAGCTCGGTAGCCGGCGAAAGGGGAAGACAAAGCAAACTTATTTACGGCAGTACCAAAGCGGCACTCACCGCCTATCTTGATGGCCTCAGGAATAAATTGTTTAAAGACAATGTACACGTGGTAACAGTAAAGCCCGGGTTTGTATATACCAAAATGACCGAAACCCTGAATTTGCCCGGCATACTTACTGCACAGCCCGCAGAAGTAGGCGAAGCCGTCTATAAAGCGGTACAAAAAAAGAAGAATATCATCTACGTTCGGTGGATGTGGAGGTGGATCATGCTGATAATTAAGAACATTCCTGAGTTTCAGTTTAAAAAAATGAAGCTGTGAAAAAACGTATTGCATTTTTTGATTTCGATGGTACCATCACCACCCGCGATACCTTACTGGAGATATTTAAATTTCACAGAGGCAATTTCAAATTCTACCTGGGTTTTGCCATTAACGCCCCGTTTATTTTTGCCTGGAAAGCCGGCATTATATCTAATCAGGCAGCCAAGGAAAGAATGCTGCGGTATTTTTTTGGAGGGATGCCGGTAACAGCATTTCAACAGCAGTGCGACGAATTTTCAAAGACCGTACTTCCATCGCTCATACGCCCCAAAGCCATGCAGGAAATAGAAAAACACCAGGCGGCAGGTACAGACGTGGTAATTGTTTCTGCGTCTGCGGAAAACTGGATACAGCAATGGTGTGCACTGCACAATATTCAGCTGATAGCAACCAAACTACAGGTAAAAAACGATCTGCTAACCGGCAAAATTGAAAACCTTAACTGTCATGGCGAAGAAAAAGTAAACCGCATTCATGCAGCTTTTGAACTTTCGGCCTTTAATGAAATATATTGTTATGGAGATTCAGGCGGCGATCGGCCCATGCTTGGCCTTGCTACCATTTCCTTTTATAAACCCTTTCGCTGATTTGCCCGTTGTTTCTCCATACCGGCATAAATATAAAAGGTGGCAATGTACTGCACATGCCACCTTTTATATTTATTTTATGCTTATTGCCTTTTATTTTTTCATGATGCTTTTTGTTAGCTTATAGCTTTCTCCAATCTTTAGTTCAACAATGTAAAGACCCGGCACCAGGTTGTTCATATCTACAACAGTATTCAATATTTTATCATTTTTTACAACGGTTGATTGCTGTAAACTACGGCCGGCCAAATCGTATACCGAAATCAACCCATCTCCCTTCACATCATTGTTTATTACAACTGAAAGGGACGACTGAACGGGGTTGGGATACATTTGCGCTGCACCTGCTTTACTGTTGCTGTTTACCAGTATCACTTTTGAATATATGAATTTGCCGTCTTTGTCAACCTGTTTCAGGCGGTAATAATAATTTCCGGTAAATGCTTTCGTATCTGTATAAATGTATTCATGGGCCGTATTGCTGGTACCGGCTCCGGTTACCTTGCCCAGGCTCGCAAACTGGTTGCCGTCATCACTTCTTTCCACAGAAAAATAATCATTGTTTTGCTCGGTGGCAGTACCCCATTGCAGCAGGTTGCCGGTGCTGGTGCTTTGCCCTTTGAAATAAGCGAACGCTACAGGCAGTGCAGAACTTACTGTTACACCAGTTGTAGCCGAACCTGAAGCGCCCACAACATCCGTTACAGTTAACTGAAATGTATAAGAACTTCCCATTGCCAGGTTGGTTACCAGGGGCGTTGCTGTATTGGCATTCACAATAACTGCAGCCGGACCGCCAACCTGCGCCCAGTTATAGGCGGTTATGGAACCATTGGGTGAATAGGAAGATGCTGCGTTAAGCGTGGTAGAAGTGGTGCTGATAGTTTGATCGGGGCCTGGTTCAGCAACCGGTGCGGCAATAACGGTAATGGTTACTGGCGAGGTGCTGGCTAAACCATGATTATCCGTAACAGTGAGTGTAAACACATAAACACCTGTTGACAAACCGGTCACCGTTGTTACCGCTGCATTGGAAGTGGTAATGGCTCCCGCGGCCGGTCCGCTTGTTTTTGCCCAGGAATAAGAAGCAATGGTTGCGCCATTGGTGCCTGTTCCGGTACCGGTTAGGGTAACTGTGCTCACCGGCAGCGTTATGGACTGTGCTGCGCCTGCATTGGCTACCGGTGGTGTATTGGTGGCTACAGCGCGTGTCTGTCCTAAAAACCATTCGTACAGGTTGGTAGTAAATGTATAGCTGGATACCACACCACCTACTACTATATTCCGCGTAATATGGCCCGTATCGTATGCATTTACCCAGGCACCGGAATGGCCCCCGGTCTGGTAATAGGTAAATTTTCCGGCCGGCGAAATTGGGCAGGCCAGTGCGTCTGCTTCCCCGTGCTGTGTAGGGTATGGACCTACTACTGCATCATCCATACAAACAAATGCCCATAAAGGCAAATGGTTGGTGCCGATTGTACTGCAAAAAGCGTTATCGTCCATCTGCTGGGTACCGCAAACCGGCGCTGCGGCGGCAATATGTGCATCCAGGGTTGGGTTGTATGAATCCGTAATTGCACCCCAGATGCCGCCGCCACCAAGACTTAACCCGGTAACATAAATTCTGTTAGTATCTATCTGCAAATTGGCTTTGGCGTATTTGATCATTTCCTGCAGGTAGAAAGGAGGCCAATAACCATAAGAAGCACTTAACTGTGGCGACAATACTACAAACGAAGATGTCTGGCCGCTTACTGTAAAGCGCATCGTCGCTCCATTTGCGCACAAATTTGGGATGCCGTTGTTGGCCACTGCCCATAACTGGGAGGTTCCGTTGCCTCTTTCTCCAATACCATGCAAAAAGATTATCAACGGATGTTTCTGGGTGCCATAATCTGATGGCTTAAACTCCAGGAACCCAATAATTCCATCGGGCGATGTGGAGTTGGGAATTGATTTGGAAACTTGTTGCGAAAAACCGGTCACATATATACATAGTAAACATGCCACCAGTGTAAGGGTTTTCATAGTTCTCATAGGTATTGCGATTTTAAGCGTCTATATTTATTAATGCAAACAGATTGAACAAATCAGTATAGTAAATCTCCTGTACTATAATACTGCACCATTGCAGTAATAGTATCAGAAAATACTACCATTGACAAGCAATCCGTAAAACAATAAATAATAGTAACGTGGAATTCTAAGTGAGAACCAGTAGCAGGATATGTTTAGCAGCGTAAGGTTTTCATTAGAATACGGACAACGGATATAATCCAACAACTATACCAAAAAACGAATCTGTTGATAACTTAATCGTACAAAAGCCGCGCCCAGCGGGATTCTACGCAAGAATAACGTAATCATACCCGTGAGTAAACTACTATGCTTATTTACGATCAATAAAAATTGTTTGTATACAGGCAGGAATCTTATTTTTTGGCATCCGGTACTGCAGCGACCAATCAATTTATTAATAAACAGGTCACACCGATTTAAAACGCTGTTCCTTTTTTTACCGCCTGATAATCAAAAACCATTACATCTTCACAAATTTCAATTTGCCATTTGATTTACCATAATCGTCTCTGATGTCAATTATATACAAACCATTCACGAAGCCGGCAATGTCCCTTAAAGAGAATGTATTCTTTCCTTTTGCCACAGGCCACAGATACCTTCCTTTTAAAACACCGTTTATATAAAATACATTGATTGTTTTCATACTGTTGTCTGCACTATACAATTCAAGAGTAGCGGTAGTACGAACAGGATTGGGATACATCGACAGCTTTTTGCCAGCCGGTGTTGCCACCGCTAACGCTGAATCGCTGAGGGCCTGCGCAAGGGTGGTAGTTGTAAGCAATGAACTTGCTACCAGTGCACTATTACTTCCGTATGATGCATCTGCACCCGGATTTACTGTAACTGTTTTTGAAGAATAACCAATGACACCCATATTATCCCTTACCTGTAACTGGAATACATATACGCCCTGTGCCAGGTTATTTGCTGTAGTTTGAGCGGCAGCCGGATCGGCTATTGCAGCTGGCGAAGGGCCACTAATCTGTACCCAATAGTAAGCCGCAATAGAACCATCCGGATCAAATGATGCGCCTGCATCCAGTGAAACACTGTTGGCCGGCAGTGTAAGGGTTACATCCGCACCCGCATATGATATCGGGGCCTGGTTGTCTGCGGCAGCAGGTAGTACAGTAATGAATACAGACGATAACCCAATTGTTCCCCCATTGTCTCTTACCTGCAATTGAAATTCATAGCTTCCCGGTACCAGGTTGCTCACCGTAGTACGCACAGCGGTTGGATCGGCAATTGTATACGATGATGGGCCGCTTATCTGCACCCAATAATAGGCCGCAATAATACCATCAGGATCATAGGAGGCGCTGCCATCCAGGGCAATACTGTTCGTTGGTAAGGTAAGGGTTGAATTGGAACCGGCATTGGATACTGGTGCCTGATTAGATCCGATATTAACTGCGGCTGGGTTAATAACTGTTATAAATACAGACGATAAACCGATTAGTCCCCCGTTGTCCTTAACCTGTAGCTGAAATTCATAATTTCCCTGCACCAGGTTGCTTACGGTAGTCCGCATGGCGGTTGGGTCGGCTATTGCATACGATGAAGGGCCACTGATTTGCACCCAATAATAAGCCACAATAGAGCCGTCTGCATCATAGGACGCGCTGCCATCCAGGGCAACACTGTTTGTTGGTAAGGTAAGAGTTGAGTTGGAACCAGCATTTGAAACGGGTGCCTGATTATTGGCAGGCGGAGCCGGACTAACCGAAACAGGCGCAGGATTTACTGTTATAAAAACAGATGATAGTCCTATTGTCCCGGCATCATCGCGTACCTGCAACTGAAATTCATAGTTTCCCTGTACCAGGTTGTTTGCCGTGGTCTTTATGGCAGCAGGATCGGCTATTGCAGACGAAGAAGGTCCGCTGATTTGCACCCAGTAATATGCGGCTATAGAACCATCGGGGTCATAGGAGGCGCTGCCATCCAGCGCAATGCTGTTTGTGGGCAAAGTAAGGGTGGTATTGGAACCGGCATTTGAAACGGGCGCCTGGTTGGATCCAGCAGACGGCGGTGCAACTGCACTCTGGCCGGGATTGACTGTTATAAATACGGAAGACAATCCAATTACTCCGGCATTGTCGCGTACCTGTAATTGAAATTCATAATTGCCCTGCACCAGGTTGCTTACCGTGGTTTTCATGGCAGCAGGGTCGGCAATTGTATATGAAGAAGGCCCGCTGATCTGCACCCAGTAATATGCTGCAATAGAACCATCCGGATCATAGGATGCGCTGCCATCCAGCGCAATGCTGTTTGTGGGTAAAGTAAGGGTTGAGTTGGAACCGGCATTTGAAACGGGTGCCTGGTTGGGTGTGGCCGGGGGGGTAACCGCGCCCTGGTTAGGATTGACTGTTATAAATACAGAAGACATTCCAATTACTCCGGCATTGTCGCGCACCTGTAATTGAAATTCATAATTTCCCTCTGTAAGATTGCTCAATGTGGTTTTAACGGCGGTTGGATCGGCTATTGTGTAAGACGAGGGGCCGCTGATTTGTGTCCAATAGTAAGCAGCAATGGTGCCATCAGGATCATAAGAGGCGCTTCCGTCGAGGGTAATACTGTTGACTGGCAGTGTAACCGATGCGTTGCTGCCAGCATTGGAAACCGGAGCTTGATTAAACAGTGGATTTACCGTAACGGTGACGTTTGAATTGCTGGAAAGACCATGGTTGTCGGTAACAGTAAGAGTAAAAACATAGGTGCCTTGTACCAACCCCGTCACCAGCGTTGTGTTTAGTAAAGGAAGGCTGATGGTTCCACTATTGGGTCCGCTGGTTTTTGTCCAGGAATAAGATGTAATAGTGGCGCCATTGGTGCCGGTGCCGCTGCCTGTTAATGTTACGGTGTTTAATGGTAGTGTAATGGATTGTGCAACGCCGGCGTTGGCAACAGGTGCCGTATACGTAGGCGTGCTACTATTCCTGGTATTGCTTAAAAACCATTCGTATAAGTTGGGGTTGGCGGTGAAATACCCACCACCATTTACAATAGTTGTAATATGACCAGTATCATAAGCATGTATCCACGCACCGGAATGGTCTCCGGTCTGGTAGAAAGTAAATTTTGCAGCGGGCGAAAGTCCGCAGGCAAGTGCCAGTGATTGTGCATGCAGGGTTGAGGCAACATTTACCGTATTATCGTCCATGCTATGAAAGGCCCAGACAGGTAAATGATTACCACCAATCGTACTGCAGAAATCATAATCACTTTCTTCCTGGGTGCCGCATACGGGCGCTGCCGCTGCAATACCGGCATCAAAACTATAATCTCCATTAATAGCTTCTGTGATTGCCCTCCAGACCCCACCGCCGCCAAGACTTAACCCGGTAACGTAAATCCTGTTAGGGTCTATTTGCAGATTTGCTTTGGCATAGTTAATCATTTCCTTTACATAAAAAGTTGGCCAGTAGCCGTACCCAAGGCTTAATTGCGGCGACAGCACAACAAAAGAAGATGTTTGCCCATTTACCGTAAAGCGCATACTGGCGCCATTTGCGCAATACCTTGGAATAGCATTGGCCGTAACACTGTTTATCTGTGTTGTGCCATTGCCCCGCTCCCCTATGCCATGTAAAAAAATAATTAATGGGTGTTTTTGGGAGCCATAATCTGAGGGTCGAAACTCCAGAAAGCCAATCAGTCCGTCGGGCGAAGTGGAATTAGGAATTGTTTTAGCAACCTGCTGCGAAAAACCAGCGACCGTAATAGACAAAAGACTTAACCCAAGCAAACATGCCTGTAGAATTGTTCTCATAGTGCAATGCAGTTTTAAAATTCCAGGTTTTAGTACTGTCATCTCTATTACAACAGTCCTTTTAAATACTCACAGTTTAAAAATATGGGCCTTGTTTAGCAAAAGACAATGCTACCACAGAAAATTCTGCAGGTATGCATTAAAAAAAAATTAAGGTAAAATTTGGGATTCTTTTCGCGGTACAGAAAAAGCAGCGGTAAAACGTATTTTTACGAGCTGTACTTGCCCCAACAACTATACCAAAATAGGAATTTTTCGAAATAAAAAGTTGATAAGTGTCAAGTAAGTGTTGACTGCACAATTAATTCAATGCCTCAACGGCATTTTCCTGTTGTAGTATTTCTCTTCAGGCTATCAAGATATATCCCAGCCTGCCATTACTATACCAACTACCGTTTGTTTGTTATGGCGTTATCATCGAAAAGCACCAGCCGCTATAAATAAAAAGCAGCCCGGGATGCGGACTGCTTTTTATTTAATATGACTAACTTATTCTTTTATTGTTTTACAAAAGGCCTTGTGAGGGTTACACCACCCGCCACTTTTATTTGCAGGTAATACATACCTGGTTTCAGGCTCTTTATATTAATTTGTTTAGACAAAAGTGACTGCCCTTTATTATACATCTGGTCCATCACCATTTTTCCGGTCAGGTCAAAGATACTTATCTCTAATTTCCCGGTTTGATCATCAATATACTGAACAGTAATACTGGTGGTAGCCGGGTTTGGATACAGTTTGAAGAACTCGCTGTAACGGAAATTATTGACTACGCTCACTTTTACCCTGGCTGTTGCAGTAGCACCCTGGTTATCGGTTACCTGCAATTCAAATACATAGTCGCCTTCCTGCAGGGTATTTACTTCGGTAGATGCCGCAGTTTGCTGTACAATAACAGCGGTTGAAGGTCCGGAAATCTCTTTCCAGCTATAGGCCGTAATGGTGCCATCGCTATCAATAGAATTGCTGCCAGATAAAATCACCGATGCTACGGGCAATGCAATGGATGTGTCTTTACCTGCATTGGCAACAGGTGCAATATTGGGCTGCGGATTTACAGTTACAACTACCTGGTCCGTGCTGGAAATACCCTTGTTGTCAATAACGGTTAATTCAAATGTATACTGACCTTGTACCAATCCTATAACAGAAGGTGAAGCAGTATTGGAGTTAACAATGGTTATTGCCCCTGTGCCGCTTATTTTGTTCCAGCTGTAGCTGGCAATTATTCCGTCAGGATCATACGAACCACTTCCATCCAATGTAGTGGTATTTACGGGTAAAGTAATCACAATATCAGCACCTGCATTGGCCACCGGCGCCTGGTTGGGTGCAGGATTCACTGTTACGGATACGGTTGATGTAGCAGTAGCACCTGCATTATCTGTAACCTTTAACGTAAATACATATGCGCCCTGTACAAGATTGGTTAATGCTGTAGTGGCCGCGCCTGCGTTGGCAATGGTATAAGTAGCAGGTCCGCTGGTCTTGCTCCATGCATAAGTAGCAATTGTTCCATCGGGGTCGCTGGATGCACTGCCATTTAAAGTGGTACTGTTGGTTGGCAGCGTAATATTGATACTGCTGCCTGCATTCGCTACCGGTGCCTGGTTTGCCGGTGGTGGCGGTGTATTAGCTTCATCTACTGTAACAGTTACGGTTGATGTAGCTGTAGCACCTGCATTATCTGTAACCGTTAACGTAAACACATATACGCCCTCTACGAGATTGGTTAATGCTGTAGTAGCTGCACCTGCATTGGCAATGGTATAAGTAGCAGGTCCGCTGGTCTTGCTCCATGCGTAAGTAGCAATTGTTCCATCAGGATCACTGGATGCACTGCCATTTAAAGTAGCACTGTTGGTTGGCAACGTAATATTGATATTGCTGCCTGCATTGGCTACAGGCGCCTGGTTTACCGGTGGTGGTGGCGGAACTGCTGCATTAACCGTAACGTTTACCGTTGCTGTAGCAGTAGCCCCTGCGTTATCCGTAACCAGCAAGTTAAACACATAGGTGCCCTGTACCAGGTTGGTTAATGCTGTTGTGGCTGCGCCTGCATTGGCAATGGTATAAGTAGCCGGGCCGCTGGTCTTGCTCCATGCGTAAGTAGCAATTGTTCCATCAGGATCGCTTGACGCACTGCCATTTAAAGTAGCGCTGTTGGTGGGCAATGTAATATTGATATTGCTGCCTGCATTCGCTACTGGCGGCTGGTTTACCGGTGGTGGTGGCGGAACTGCTGCATTTACCGTAACAGTTACGGTTGCAGTAGCAGTAGCACCTGCGTTATCCGTAACCAGCAAGTTAAACACATAAGTGCCCTGTACCAGGTTGGTTAATGCTGTGGTAGCTGCGCCTGCATTGGCAATGGTATAAGTAGCCGGACCGCTGGTCTTGCTCCATGCGTAAGTAGCAATTGTTCCATCAGGATCGCTGGATGCACTGCCATTTAACGTAGCACTGTTGGTGGGCAATGTAATATTGATATTGCTGCCTGCATTGGCTACTGGCGCCTGGTTAGGTGCTGCGTTTACCGTAACATTTACGGTTGATGTAGCTGTGGCGCCCGCATTGTCTGTAACTTTTAACGTAAATACATATGCGCCCTGTACAAGATTGGTTAACGCTGTAGTGGCTGCACTGGCATTGGCAATGGTATAAGTAGCAGGTCCGCTGGTCTTGCTCCATGCGTAAGTAGCAATTGTCCCGTCAGGATCGCTGGATCCACTGCCGTTTAAACTAGTACTGTTGGTTGGTAAAGTAATATTGATATTGCTGCCTGCATTGGCTACCGGTGCCTGGTTAGGGGCTGCGTTTACCGTAACATTTACGGTTGATGTAGCAGTGGCACCTGCGTTATCTGTAACCTGCAAAGTAAATACATATGCACCCTGTACAAGATTGGTTAATGCTGTAGTGGCTGTACTGGCATTGGCAATGGTATAGGTAGCTGGTCCGCTGGTTTTGCTCCATGAATAGGTAGCAATTGTTCCATCAGGATCGCTGGATGCACTGCCATTTAATGTAGCGCTGTTGGTGGGCAGTGTAATATTGATATTGCTGCCTGCATTGGCTACAGGCGCCTGGTTAGGTGCTGCGTTTACCGTAACATTTACGGTTGATGTAGCGGTACCACCCGCGTTATCCGTAACCTTTAACGTAAATACATATGCGCCCTGTACAAGATTGGTTAATGCTGTAGTGGCTGCACTGGCATTGGCAATGGTATAGGTAGCTGGTCCGCTGGTCTTGCTCCATGCATAGGTAGCAATTGTTCCATCAGGATCGCTGGATGCACTGCCATTTAATGTAGCACTGTTGGTTGGCAATGTAATATTGATATTGCTGCCTGCATTGGCTACAGGCAGTTGATTAATCAGAGGGTTAACCGTAATTGTTACAGTAGAAGTACTGGACAATCCATGGTTATCAGTAACGGTAAGTGTGAACACATAAGTGCCCTGCACCAATCCGGTTACAAGCGTAGTATTGGCCAAAGGAAGGCTTATTGTACCCCCTGCCGGTCCGCTTGTTTTTGCCCATGAATAAGAGGCTATGGTTGCGCCATTGGTGCCTGTTCCGGTACCAGTCAGGGTAACTGTACTCACAGGCAGCGTAATTGTTTGGGCAACGCCCGCATTGGCTACAGGTGGCGTATTGCCGGTTGCACGGGTCTGACCTAAAAACCATTCGTACAAGTTGGTAGTAAACGTATAACTGGATACAACACCGTTTACTACAATATTCCTGGTAATATGACCTGTATCGTATGCATTTACCCAGGCGCCGGAATGACCACCGCTCTGGTAATAGGTAAATTTTCCGGCGGGTGAAATAGGACAGGCCAGTGCGTCTGCTTCTCCGTGCTGTGTAGGATATGGTCCTACTACTGCATCATCCATACAAACAAGTGCCCATAAAGGCAAATGATTGGTTCCAACTGTACTGCAAAAAGCGTTATCGTCCATCTGCTGTGTACCACAAACAGGCGCTGCAGCCGCAATGCCGGCATCAAACGTAGGATTATAACTATCTGTGATAGCACCCCAGATACCACCACCACCGAGGCTTAAGCCGGTAACATAAATTCTGTTGGGATCTATCTGTAAATTGGCTTTGGCGTATTTGATCATTTCCTGCAGGTAGAAAGGAGGCCAATAACCATAAGAAGCACTTAACTGTGGCGACAATACTACAAACGAAGATGTTTGTCCAGCTGCTGTAAAACGCATGGTAGCTCCACGTCCGCACAAATTAGGTATACCATTGTTGGCAACCAGGTATAACTGGGAAGTTCCATTACCTCTCTCTCCAATGCCATGCAAAAAGATAATTAATGGATGCTTCTGGGTGCCATAATCTGATGGCTTAAACTCCAGGAAACCAATGATACCATCGGGCGATGTAGAATTGGGAATTGATTTGGAAACCTGTTGCGAAAAAAGAAATGAAACCTGAAAAACGAGTAAAAAAAACAATAATAAACACCTGCTCTGCAAAAAGTAGAGTTTAGTCTTCATAAGATAATGGTTTTCGGGTTAGGATGATTTGGATTATAATAAATTCTCAGGTCTGCCTTATGCAAATTCCTTACCAAAAATGGTATAACAAGACGAAAAAAATGGTTAGACATGGATAATCAGATAGCTTTTAACCAGTTACAATTTTTACATTAACAGCTGTTCATATCAGCAGTGGAATCACTAACAAAAAACACTAAGGAATTCTACGATTAATACTAAATATAAACACGTAAAAACAGCCGGGCAGCGATCGATATATCAACGCTTTTACAGGGAGTGACTGGCCTAAGCAAAATAAAGGCCAAAATAAAAAATCTGGATGCTTTGTATAAACTTGTGGAAAAAATCAGGGTTTAAACACCTTGGGTGTATGAAGAAATTCTTTACGGTTTGCTTTCATTTTCAATACTGCTTTCAGCATAGCAAACATCAGCGAAGGAATACTGGCGAGTGCCCTGAAAGAGCGGACCGTATAAAAACTGCGGGGCACGGACAGTAACAACACCATTGCGTAAATAGCTATAAGGGAAAGCCATAGCAACGGAGCTGGCGCCAGTATATTGAACGAAAAAATTACCTGGAAACAAAGCAGTATAAATAAACTGCCCAGTACCATCAGCAGCAATAACCGCGGTAAAATAAAATTTTGAAAAAACCGGGTATAGTAGGTAATTGTTTTGGGTGAACTTTTTATGTCGTCATCAAAGAAACGTTTCAAGTGGTTCAGTTGCGCTTCCAGCCATCTTACCCTTTGCTTTTCAAATACACCCTTACTGGAAACTTTTTCGTCGTACACATATGCATCATCGATAAAATGCATAAAAATTTTTTGCTTCATTAAATGCATATCAATTTCCCTGTCTTCAGCAGGACTGGCAAGTATGCGTGGTGTGCTGAATATTTGTTTCAGTAAACCAAATGTAAATGCCATCCCTGAACCTGCAGGCGCCGCTGAAACACCCAGCACAGCCGGGCCCCGGCGAAACAGGTTTATATTAATTTCTTCGCTTAACGCATCCAGTATAGCAATGGAAGTTTGCTGGTTTTTGGCGGTACGGTGACACTGCACAGCAAGGCACCCCTGCTGAAATGCATCGTTTATTTTCTCAAGACAGTCTACGCCCATCACATTGTCCGCATCCAGTATCATGGCAATATCAAAATCATTTTCATCCAAATATTGCAGCGCCGCATGGACTGATCGTGATTTCATATCCAGGTCTGCCTCCAGTACCGAAACAGGAAGCTGGCGCAAACGGCTGAGCGTCTCCGCCTCCAGCTTATCCGCCACTATCACTACCCGGAAATTTTCTGAGGGATAATTGTGCGCAATTGCATTGCGGGCTGTGTCTACAATTACAGCATCCTCCTTATAGCAGGGAATAATAACAGCAATGCGTTTTTTAACCGTATGTGAATGATAAACGGGCAAATTGCCAAACCGGCCTGCTATGGCAATTACCAGCAGGTAAACAATACTTACCGCCAGGTAAATAAACAACAAACAAAACAATAGCTTAATAACTATCATGCAGGCCGAATGAATGCCGGATAAAAAAGTGTACTAGGTTTTTGAATATTTTGACGAATACAGGTTCCATACAAATCCCTTTAAAAAATACTTCATCTGCTGAAATTCGCCTTTACGAAAATAATCAAGAACATGTACCGGAACAGCAACGAAAATAAAAAATAAAAAAAACACCAGCTGCTGCAACCAATTTGTATTGCGGCGCATATAGAGAATCCTGTTTCTTGTGAGGTAAAACACTTTTATTGGATTGGTTCTTCCCACCGTCATTGATTCTTTGTGATAGATGATTGCATTGGCGGCATACCATATTTTGTATCCTGCTTTGCGGATACGTGCCGACCAGTCCCATTCTTCGTAATAAAGAAAAAAAAGCTCGGGAAACATGCCTGTTTTTTCTATCACTTCACGCTTAACCATCATGGCACAGCCATGGGCGGCAAAGGTTTCATGAGCAATATTATATTGCCCCCTGTCTTCCTGCATTTCTCCTATTGCTGATGTTCTGCCGGTAAAGTGGTTCATCGGGTTAAAGCCGGCATATTGAATAATGGCCGGCTGAGAAAAGAATTTGATCCTGGGGCTGGTGACGCCAATGGTGTTATCCAGGTAAAATGGTTCAACCAGTTGCATCAGCAGATCAGGTGTTAATTCGGTATCATTGTTAACAATAAAAATATAATCGCCTTTTGCCTGACGTGCACCCCAGTTGTTCCCACCCGCGAAACCGAGATTTTTTTTGCTTAATAAAACTTTTGTTTTGGGGTAATTGCCGGCGAGGATCAATGGCGTAGGGTCTGTATCCGAAGCCATATCACATACCAGTATCTCATAGTTGCTGTAATTAAGCCCGCGGGAAGAGGCAAGAAATTCACAGGTAATTTCATGCTGATTGTAGTTCAACGTAATAATGGAGATAAACGGCTCTTCACCGGGCGGCATGGCTATTGTCTTTTATACAGCACAATATAAGGAAAGCTTATATGCCGGGGTAAGAAAGCTGATTTATTCACCAGACTTCTGGATAAGGGCAGAGGGCGTATTGGCCATAATCCATAAATCATACATGAAGTTGTATTTCCTGGCGTAGGCAATATCAAGTGAAACCCTTTCTTCTGCTGAAACCCCATCCTGGTTGCGTTTTGTAACCTGCCAGAGGCCGGTAATGCCGGCTGGTGCCATAAAGCGCGCTGCGCAATCGTCTGTTGTAAGGGTTTCTGCTTCGTACAATGGTAAAGGACGGTTGCCCACCAGCGACATATCGCCTGTCAAAACATTAAGTAATTGCGGTAACTCGTCTAAACTGGTATTCCGTAAAAAAGCGCCTATCCTGGTAACCCGGGGATCGTTGTTTAATTTATAAAACAGCGGCCCGTTTTCGCGCCTGGGATTATATTGATTAAGGTATGAAAGCTCATCTACTTTTGTATCTGCATCCATTTCCATGGTGCGGAATTTATAAAAATTAAACACCCTGTAACCGCGCCCAGCTCTTTTGGAAACATAAAAAACCGACTCCCTGGATTCAATCCTGATGGCCAGTGCAATAAGAAGGAATATTGGTGATAGTGCCAGTAAAATAACAGACGCAATGAACACATCAAAGCATCTTTTAAAAAAATCTTTCACGCCTGCATTTGTATTTACAGACTGTGTAATATTCTCTTCCAGTCTTTTTATGTTGCCCGCGTCTTTTATCTTTTTAATGAAATATATTTTTGAGAGCAGTTTATCTGGTTGCTGATGCATGGATATAATCTCGTCAACAAAAGGAAGTTTCCGAAACTCATTTAATTCCCTGGCGCCGGCGGCGGAACTTTCTACCAGCAGCGGGATGCAGGCCAATGATGGTTTGCTGTATATGAATTTGTGAAAGGCATTAAGGGCTGAAACACCCACAGTGGCATCTATCAATATTACATCGGGATAGATATTCCTTTTTTCAATAACTTTTGTAAGAATAGAAATAGCTTTTTCAACATTTTCGGCGGCGTAGCCGCTTTCAAATGCCTGGATAAGTGTGTCTATAACAAATGAATCTTTGCCGATATAGAAAAATTCCTTTTTCCTGGCGGCAAACAGATCTCTGTCTGCGAACGATGTAACAGTATAGTGCCTGTACTTTTTCTCAGTAATTGCAGCGTTTGGCGAATAAGCAAGTTCCATTCAGGTAAGGTTTTTTTATTTTTCGGTTCACACTTGTTTTCAAGACTCAGATCAGGCAATTGCCGGATAATTTCAATGGTTAAACTGCTTTTAATACATTACTGGCATTTCTGCTTTCACCCATTAACAATTCTTCTATGGCCCTTTCCAGTTCAACCGGGTTAAATGGCTGCTGAAAAGATTTTGTAATTCCAAACTCTTTGCATCGTTGCTGTATTTCTTTATTGTCTAAAGAAGAGAGCACAATTACCGGGATATGTCCATACAATCCGCTGGACTTTAGGTGTTCCAGTAATTCCCAATTCTGCATGTCGGGTAACTGGGGATCTATAATGATAACATCCGGTAAATTTTTCTTTGAAAGCCAGTATAAAGCTGAACATCCATCGGCGGCGGTTATTACCTGGTGCTTCTGTCCAAGCACGGTTTGCAATAAGAACCTGATTGCTTTACTTTCGTCAATTGCTAAAATCTTTTTTTTCATTCTTTTGAATAATTAAGTTTTAAGAAACTCAATTTTTCAGTAGGCTGCAATTGGATGATAGGGACGGTGATAGATAGGGTATGGAACAGATCAACTTATTTCGCTGGCTCTTATCGGAGATGTTTGGATTGTCCTAAAGAAACAAATCAGGCGTTGCGGGGCTTCGAAGGATATTTAGGAGGTTTATAAGATGGTAGTCAGAAAATACAAGGAAAACAGCTTAACTACCGGGTAAAAATAACAACAAAAATCAACAATTCAAACAGGTAATTGATTAATTTTTTTAATACAGAGGCAAAACTACACTTTATGAAAACACCTGCCAATACCCGGTAAGTAGTAATCTTTGCTAAATTGCCTTTCCCCTGGCAGCTTTTTCCCACAAAACAGATTGCTGGCCTTTCAAAAATCGTTTAAGGCCCCAGATAACAGACATGTTCATAAATAAAAAATAATAAGGTATGTAAAGCCCCTTTATTTTCATATTCATGTTCGCAAAAAACCAGCCAGCCATCGCTGCCAGGTAAAAAGAAGCCTGTGCCGCCAGTAGCATTTCATACAAAATCCCTCCTTTCAGCAACACTACAATGATATTTAAAGGAAGCAATAACAACAGGCAAACCGGGGTAATTGACCAGCGCAGCACCCGATGCGATATATACTGAAACGATAATCTACCGTATTTAAAAATATTTAACAAATCGCGCAGCAAATACATTGCCTGGAATCCTCCGGCACTAATTCTTATTTTCCTTTTCTGCTCATCTTTCATGGAAGCGGAGCCTGTTTCTGTTGCATAGGCCAGGGGCGCATATTTCACCACGTAACCCTTTTGGGCAATACGCAGGGAAAGCACGAAATCTTCTATCAATACGGCTTGTTCTACCGGCTGGTAAAGATCAGTCCGAACCGAAAATAATTCGCCGGCAGCGCCCACCACCGTATAAAAGTCCGAATCCTGCTTTTTTAAAAACGATTCATATTTCCAGTAAAGCCCTTCGCCAGCAGTGGCAGTTTTGGCATTTGCCGGCCCAAGAATCTTTTTTTCGCCGGCCACGGCCCCTACTGCCGGGTCAGCATAGCATTTCAGCATCTCTCTGATGCATTCTTTGTTCAGCACCGTATTGGCATCGGAAAAAATAACATAGGGTTCTTTAACAAACTGCATAGCCCTGTTCATAGCGGCTGCCTTGCCGTAACGCTCTGCCTGGTGTAAAAGTGTAATTCGAGGATACCTGCCAACGATAAACGGACCATTATCGGTTGACCCGTCTGTTATAATATAAATAGCCAGTTTGTTTGAAGGGTAATGCAGCGAAAGCGTGTTGTTGATTTTTTCTTCTATACAATCTTCTTCATTGTAAGCAGCAATCACCAGCGCAGCAGGGGGTTCAAAAGTCGTTGAATCAACAGGCGCACTGGCCTGCCCAAACCAGGATTTAACCCGGTTCATCAGCCACAGTAATATACCATAGCCCAGGTAGGTATAGAAAACAACAAAAAGAAAAATCCAGAAAACTAGTTTTATACCCATTAATACGGTTGTTTAAGAAAAAGCCATTAAACACGTTAAGACAAATAGCTGCAGCCTGGTTTAACAACGGCCTTGTTTATTGAGCGTAATTAGCGCTAATGAATGTGTTGGTTTAATTTTCATAATTAAAAAATAGTATTATTTTTGCCGGGTCCAAACAACCTATCTTTCACTATCCGGATTGAAAGTACCCGGAATTTACTTTTTTGCTGATATCAGCAGTAATTTCTGACACATCTCCAATATAACCTGCAGCTCAAAAAAAATCAAAAGTCCGTTATTTTTTGATAAGGCGTATAGAATTGCTTTCACGGTTAATAAACTATAACAGCCTGCAGGAAATCCGTCCTTTTGAAAAGCAGGCAACCGATTGAGGCTTAGAAAGCCAATACCAGTTTAAGTGCTGCCATTTATTTTGAACGATGACCATTTAGCATGCTGACCTGCAGAAGGGCATTCCGCTTAGCGGTTTATGTTTTTTTGATTAATTTGCCCTCTTCTGAAAAAAGCAGTTATTTAAGCCATGTCAATTTCTGAAACTGCCAAAAGCTTCGTGTATGGATTTGATGTTTTTCATTAATGCGCTGCTGCGGAAAAAATGGGTGATCATTATTTGTACAGGCGCCGGTCTATGCGCTGCCCTGCTATTTACGTTTACAAAAAAAAATATGTACCTGTCTGCCGCCACCTATTCTACAGGTTTTACTATGAAACAGCAGGTAAAAATGACTTCAGATGAGGGCCTGAATATCTTTGAGATTGACCAGCGTTTTAAAAATGTGATAGAAACTTTTAAATCGCCCGTGGTAATATCTATGCTTTCGTACGATTTAATGCTGCACGACCTCACGGCCGAAAAACCATTCACCATTTTAACAGCCAAAGAAAAAAGCAAAGACGCCTACAAACAGGCCGATCTTGAAAAAACAAGACAAATCCTGCTTGAAAAAAAGGCCACTAAAGATATACTGAAAGCTTATGACGCAGACGAGAACAAAGTATACGGGCTGTTGCAGCTTTACCAATACGAAAATGAATCAATACTTGATCGGCTTACTGTAGACAGGGTAACGGGTACAGACTATCTTAATATTATTTACAGATCGGAAAACCCGGAAATGTCTGCCTTTGTTGTAAACACGATTGGTAAAGAATTCATTTCATTTTTTAATTCTATCAACGATACAAGAATAGTAGAATCTGCCGGCAGGCTGGATACACTGGCGGCCAAAAAAAGAAAAGAAATAGAGGAGAAAACAAAACAACTGGCCGATTACCAGAAATCATTTAATTCGCCCAATATAAACGACAGAGCTGCCGCAGCGCTTGAAATGGCAGAAGATCTGCAGGCGCAACTTTCGTCGGAGCAGGCAAAGTTAAACGGGCTGAAGGCAGACCTGCGTTCAGTTAACCAGCATCTTGAAATGCTGGGCCCTGTCACGGAAGGTTCACCAGCTGATAATAATGAGGTAATAAAATTGCAGCACGATAACAGGAGCCTGGCTGCTGAACTGCTGAATAAAGGCGGCAAAGATGCGGCCATTGAAGCACAGATAACAGCCAATCAAAACAGGATTAGCCAGTTATTGCCGGCCGGTTCCCCGGATGGTGGCGAAACAGCAGATACCAAAAGAAAACGCGAAGATTTGCTATCTCAAAAAATCTATGTTCAAAATAGTATTGAAGCGGAGAATACTACCATCGCCTCATTGAAGGCCAGCCTTAGAAACTATAATGCACAGTCGGCTATCGGAGGCGGCACGGAAGTAATAGCTGCCGGTTTCCAGACCGAAATCGACAACCTGAACAAACAATACGAGCAAATGACCGCCGCTCTTCAAAATGCAGAGAATGTAAGCGTGGCGCCGGAAATAAATTTCAAACAAACACTGAAGGGGCAGCCAGCCATCAAACCAGAGCACTCCGGGCGCAAAATAATCATTGCGGTGGGCGCACTTGCTTCGCTGATGGTTTCGTGTATATGGATAATAATGATGGATTTTCTCGATCAATCAGTAAGGGCGCCTTCGATATTCAGCAAGAACGTTAATATTAAATTGCTCTCGGTAATCAACAAGGTTGACCTAAGGCATAAACCGGTTGAAGCGTATTTTAAAATAACAGAAGAAACAACACCCGGCAACAGCTTAACCTACGTAGAAAACCTGCGGAAGCTGCGCTATGAAATTGAAGCCAGTGGTAAAAAAATAATCCTGTTTACCAGTACCAAACCACAGGAAGGGAAAACAACCATTATAGAATCACTGGCCAATAGTTTCAGTCTTACCAAAAAAAATGTTTTACTGATTGATACCAATTTCTCCAATAATACGCTTACCGAAAAATTTGGGGCAAAACCCATGCTTGAACAATTCAGCCTCAACGGCGAGCCCAACAGCATGGAGAAACTGGCGCTGATAAACAGCCACACCAGCATTCCAAATGTGGATATCATTGGTTGCCGCGAAAGTCTTTTTTCGCCCGATGAAGTGCTGTTAAAAAACAATCTCCTGGCCAACCTGTCAAAAATAAGCGGTCAGTACCACTATATTCTGATGGAGGGCGCATCCCTGAATTACCACGCAGACACCAAAGAGTTACTGAAATATACAGAGGCTATAGTAGCTATTTTTTCAGCCAAATCAGTTATCCGCCAAACGGATAAAGATGCTATCCAATTCCTAAAAAACCAAAAAGAAAAATTAATAGGCGCCGTACTGAATGAAGTAGAAGAAGATAACATAGATATGTAATTGTACAGAATAATGATTAAGCACCAATAATTGAAAAGCAGTATCAAAAAATATTATAAAAATACCAGTCATGCAGCATTGATTGCAGAATGGTTTCCATTAAACCTAAACCTTTATTACCGTGTTTAAAGATCTGTTTAACTCGAAATTTGTACTGGCAAGCAGCCGTCTTGCGTGGATTGATTATTGCAGGGGCATCTGCATCATACTGGTGTGTTACCGGCATTGTTTTGACGGCCTTAAAGAATCCGGACTGCCGGTAACCCATTTTCCTGTGCTGCAAGTTTTAAATGTATGTTTTTACAGTTTCAGGATGCCGCTATTTTTTATCGTATCGGGCCTGTTTGTTTCGCGCAGCCTGCAGAAGAAAGGGCTAAAGGATTATATCTGGGGCAGGTTCAGTATTGTATTTTACCCGCTTATTATCTGGGGCTCTTTGCAAATCACGCTTCAACTGCTGCTGAAGAATTATGTAAACGGAAGACCGGTACCGTTTGATTATATCAACCTTATCATCTACCCGCGCAACCCTACCAATAACCAGCAATTCTGGTACCTTAACGCGCTCTTCTTTGTGGGTGCTTTTTATGCATTTTTTAAAGTAGTGCTCCGGTTTAAATTGTGGCATCATGTAGTGCTGGGTATTATACTTTACAGCGCGGCGGGTTATATGAGCTATAAGGGAATCAGCTTTTATATTTTTCCGGATATCTTTCATTTTTATATTTATTTCTGCATTGGCGACATTATATCTTCTTTTATTTTCAAACAGGAAACAACAGATACCATACTGCAACCCAAATGGCTCTTTCTTTCCGCTATTGTATGCGTTGCCATGCAAACACTTTATACGGTTCTTAACATACAGCATGGAGACGATAACTATATAAATATTAACATGGCCTGGCTGTATTTTCCTATTTCATTAACCGGCTGTGCACTGATGATACAACTTACACAAATATTGCAGAAAAAAGATGCGCTGAGATGGCTGCGCGTTATTGGCTATCATTCGCTGTATATTTACCTGATGCACCTGATGCTCATTGCGGCCGTAAGGATTATACTGGTAAAGATTTTTCACATAACGTATATACCATTGATCATGTTTATTGCCATTTCGCTGGGCGTAATCATTCCTATTCTTGTATACAATATGGGAATCCGCCTTGGTGCATGGTGGATGTTTTCACTTAAAAAACCAGAAGCAGAAATACAACATTATACGGCTATGAGGGCTGCATAAAATCTATAACCGGTTACCCTTCATGGAACATCATTTTATCAGCAACAGGGATATCGTAATGTTCAGTTTTCAGTCGTGGGATACTGAAATAGGCAGCAACTTTAAAGATATGGCAACCGAACTGGCGAAGAAAAACCGTGTGCTGTTTGTAAACCGTGCGCTGGACCGGAGCAGTTTGTACAAAAATAAAAATGATGCCATTACCAAAACCAGGCTGGCCAGCATCAGACAGGGGATTAATGAAATTGAACAGGTGGCAGCCAATATATGGGTACAGAATCCAAGAACCATTGCAGCATCCATCAATGGTATACCCTTCGCCGGCATACACGACTGGCTTAACAAAATAAATGGCAAACGGCTTTCAAAACAAATTAATAAAGCCATACGTCAACTCGGTTTTAGCAACGTATTACTGATTAATGACAACGACTTTATACGCGGTGCGTACCTGAAAGAAATGATTGCCTGCAGTGAGTATATTTTTTACCTGCGCGATTATATGCTGGGCGTAGATTTTTTCAAACGGCACGGACCGAGGCTTGAAAAATCGGTACTGCAAAAAGCCGATTTGGTAGTCGCCAATTCAGACAGCCTGACCAGCTATGCAAAAAAAATCAATCCAAAAAGTTTCTATATCGGGCAGGGTTGCAATTTTACCGCACCGTCCGCAGCCGGCACCCCTGTTCCGGACGACATGCGATCAATCAGCGGCCCGGTTATTGGTTACACGGGATTTATCAGTTCGTGGCGAATTAATGCTGCTGTTATAAAACATATTGCGGAGCAATTTCCTGCATGCAGCGTGGTATTGGTTGGCCCTGCAGACCCTTTGTTTAAAAAAGAAACAGTCAGCCTTCCGGGGAATGTCTATTTCCTGGGTGCAAAATCGCCCGGCGTTTTGGCAAACTATATTAAATACTTTGATATTTGTATTAACCCCCAGGTACTAAATGAAGTTACAATGGGCAATTACCCAAGAAAGGCTGATGAATACCTGGCAATGGGAAAACCACTGGTGGCAACGGCTACAGACGGAATGAAAATGTTTGCTCCTTATTGTTTTTTATGCATCAGCAAAGAAGAATTTGTTGAAAAGATTCATTATATCCTCAACAACAGGGAAGCAACCAATAATGACACAATACAACAGCAACGGATAGCGTTCGCTTTATCACATACCTGGGAGGAAAGCATGGGCCTGCTGGGCGATGCGTATTATTCTTTAAAAAATTAAACGGCCGGTAAAATGGGCGACCCAAATTTCGACAATAAGCTGATGCGCAGCATTGCCACACTTTTTGTACTGGCTTTTTGTTTATTTATGTTTTATAAATTTTTATTTGATTAAATACGTTTCCTGGGCAATGTACACCCGGGTGTAACCCTGTTATGAGATTAATTAATTATTTTGAACGCAAGACTGCAGGCAAACTGGTGCAGGAACTGGAAGGGCTTCGTTTCCTGGCCATACTGCCCGTGGTTATTCAACATTGCGTGGAAAGATGGTACCGCAATGCCTATACACCCGGCATATCAGGCATCAGCGATGCGCTTATTAATTATTTCCTGGGCGGGGGAACAGGCGTGTATCTTTTCTTTGCCATCAGCGGATTTATTTTGCCCCTGCCGTTTGCAGTTAAAAGACTATCGGGCAGGCCTATGGGCGGTTTAAAAGTATATTTTATGAGAAGGCTTACCAGGCTGGAGCCTCCCTATATACTGGTAATGCTGTTGCTGGCGGTTGCGACCCTTATATTGCATAGAATGACGGCAGGCCAAACCCTGGGTTATTTTTTTTCAGGCATCACGTATAGTTCAACCCTTGTGTACAGGCATTTCAACCTGCTCAACCCGGTTATATGGAGTCTTGAAGTGGAAATTCAGTTTTATATTTTAGCCCCCTTTATAACTTATTGGATATTTGGTATAAAAGATTTTACACAAAGAAATATACTTATTACCGCGGCCATTTTGCTGACTATTTTTATACAGGAACAAACAGGCATTTCAAGTGCGGCCAATGTATTACGGTTCACCATTCTTGGCCAGTTGCAGTATTTCCTGCTGGGCATCTTTATGGTAAATTTTTACCTGGAACAGAAATTAAAACCGGCCGGCTACACCCGGTGGTGGGATGGTGCAGCAACCATTGCTGTATTTAGTATGATTGCTTTCAGATGGGTAACTGGTTTTGGCAAAACAATGCTGTTTATTTTTGTACTTGCCGTGTTGTTTAACGGTGCCTTCCGCGCAGGCGCATTCAGCCGGTTTATTAAACGCCCCTGGGTAATGGCCATTGGTGGTATGTGCTACAGCATTTACCTGCTGCACCTGGCCATTGCGCAGGCATGTATTGAATTTATACTTACAATAAACCACCATTCATTCAACAGCTTGTGGTGGTTTACCATATATACTTTGCTATTTCTTTTTTGCCTGGTACTGGTAGTTCCGGTATTTTACCTGCTGGTAGAAAAACCCTGTATGGACCATGGCTGGCCAGCACGATTGAAAAATTTTATAAAATCAAAAACCGGCCGCAGCTTATCTTTAGAAAAAACTGCCGGTAAACCACCGGGCGCAGACAAAGTATAGGCGAATTACTGCTATAAAACCAATGACGGAGTTAAAGAAAAATAATAATACACTTTCTTTCAGCGCGTGGGCAAAAGAAGTTTTCTTTACCAAACGTATGAACTCACTGCCGGGCTGGATTGTGATGGCCCTGGCGGGAATCGCCATTGCTTTTGCAGGCAGTCAACTGGGCGCCAAGATTCCCTTACTGATAATGGCTGGCGCAGCGGGCTTTATGTTTATTCTTGCCTGTCTGTATTATCCTGAATTTTCTTATTATGTATATCTGTACTCCATTGTTGTTTTCACTTTACCGGACCGTGTCTTTAACCTTAATCTTCCATTGGGTCTTTTAATTGAAGCAACTGGCTATTTATCGGTAATTTCTATATTGATGGTGCAGTACAGGAAAAGGGTAAGCAGTTTTAATTTCTGGAAAACGCCCATCTCGCTGATGATGCTGCTGCTTTTCTTTTATTTATTGCTGGAAGCTTTTAACCCGCAAATAACCGTCCGCAGCGGCTGGTTTAATTTTTTTAGAAAACAAATTATTTACCTGCTTTTCTATTATGCCAGTTTCCTCATGTTTGATTCAATGGAAAAAATCAGGCGCTTTGTAAAATACTGGGTTATACTGGCAACAATCGTTGCCCTTTGGGGAATCAAGCAGCAGTGGCTGGGATTTACTGTTGCAGAAAATGCCTGGATACATAATGATCCCAATACCACCAACCTGCTTTTCCAGGGGGGCATGTTCCGCAAATTCTCATTGTTGCCCGACCCGGCATCATTTGGCATAATGGTTACTTCCAGCGCATTGTTTACATTAATACTGGCTATACGAAGCCCAGTTAAAAAAATAAGGATCCAGTTATACATAATTACTTTTTTACAATTGGTTGCCTCTACCTATTCAGGAACGCGTACCTGCACCGCCATGCTGGTAGCAGGGCTGTTTGCCTACATGCTGTTTACCCTCAATGAAAAAAGAACCATTGTTTTATTGCTAAGTTCAACTGCCATTGCGTTGTTTCTTTTGTTTGGTCCAACATCCAATTCACCAGTTATCTCGCGTATCAAAACCACTTTCCAGGGAAGCAGGGAACCCTCTTATATGGTACGCGATATTAATCGCAGAAATATCAGGCCCTATGTCTATGCGCACCCTTTTGGCGGGGGATTGCAAACCAGCGGTGAAGAAGGCAAAAAGTTTTATCCCTGGCACCCCCTTGCCGGGTATCCACCAGACAGCGGATACATGAAAATTTTGCTGGAGCAGGGCTGGGTTGGTTTTACCATGACGCTTATTTTCTATTTTATCATATTGCAAAGAGGCATTGCAGGCTTTTATAGTTCACGGAGGCGCGAGATTAAAAGCCTTTATATAGCGCTGACTACCTGCTTTTTTTCGCTTACCGTGGGTCAGTACTCACAATCAGGTATATCCCAGTATCCGCAATATTTATTTTACCTGGCTACCCTGGTTATTTTCTATAAATTGAAAGAATATGATACCAACAAAAGTGGCGACCATGAGCCTGCTATTGGCTGACTATACCAAATATGAAGATTTTGCCCTGTGCCGGCAGAAATTGGATCTGCAGCGCCAGGTAACGCGGGATGCGAAAACCGCTTACCCGGCCACGGAAAAAGACTTCCGGGATTGCACCATTAAGCCTGACCAATACAACAGAAACTACCGGGCATACACGAATGAAAAATTGAAACAGGCAGCATACCAGCGTAATTGCTATGTGGTTAAACCGGAGACAGAGGTCATGAGCGGCATTTCAATGGAGGATTTGCTAAAAAAATAACCCTATATTGTACAGTAACAGACCAGGTCTGTATTCAACATTTTATTTACCCGCTATTACCCATCAGCATAATGAAAAAATACCTGCCGTTTTTATCTGGTTTAACTTTTGTAGCTGTAATCGTAGCCGCAATAGAATATGTATCGCTAAAAAACACCGGTGGACATTTCTGGTACCCGCTGGATGACACATTTATACACATGGCGGTTTCTAAAAACCTGGCATTGTATGGCAACTGGGGTATTACCCCGAACGGGTTTGTTTCCACTTCCTCCTCGCCGCTTTTTACCATTGTACTGGCGCTGTTTTTTAAAATTTTTTCTGTTAATATATTCATGCCGCTGCTGATAAGTTGTATTGGCACTGTATTAATGCTGCTTAGTATGCAGAAAGAGCTGGATAACTATTCTACGCTTTCTTTATCTAATAAGGTGCTGTGCGTGCTGATAACAATGGTTACAGGCGCTATTCCTGCCATGACCCTGTTAGGGATGGAACACACACTGCAGATTGCATTTACACTTTTCTTTGTACACAGCGTTGTTTCACTACTGCAGGGTTCTCAAAAAAATGACCTGCTGATGGCGTCATTATGGGCTGCGCTTATGACAGGCACCAGGTATGAAAACGTTTCTTTTATTATGGCCGCCTTTGCCCTGCTGGCCTGGCAAAAAAATATCAAGGCTGCTTTTATTGTTTCCATTGCAGGAGCGTTGCCACTGGTACTATTTGGTATTTATTCAAAAATGCATGGCGGCGATTATATTCCCAACTCGGTACTTATAAAAGGCAATCAGAATTTCAAATATTTTTTGAACGGGGGCACTTCCATAATACAAGCCACCGGAAGTATCAGCGGGCTTATACTGGTGGCAGTAATCATTGCGCTAAAAAAGATACAGGCTAAAAAATACGACCGCGACTGCTGGATACTGGTGATGTTCATCATTGCCGGTTTGATGCATAGTGTTTTTGCATCATTCGGCTGGTTTTACCGGTACGAGGCATATCTTATTGTGCTGGGTTCATTGCACCTTGGTAAAATTGGCTTACAATGGTGGCAGGAAAATGGCGTAAAAGGACTGCGCACACAATTTATACCCATTGCATTTTTTGCCGTTGTCATGTACAGCCTTCCCGTGCGCGGTTTGAATTCTTACCGCAATGCTGTACGCGCCATTTACAATATTTACGAACAGCAGTACCAGATGGGGGCGTTTTTTAAGCAATACTATAAGGGGCAAACGGTAGCCGCCAATGATATCGGCGCTATTACCTATATGGCAGATTTAAATACCATTGATATGTGGGGACTGGGGAACAACGAAATTGCAGTGGCCAGGAAAAAGGGCTACTGGACCAATGAGTTTCTGCAAAAAACAGTCGCCGATAAACATACACGCATTGCCGTTATGTACGATTCCTGGTTTGACAGGGATTTGCCGAAACACTGGGTAAAAGTGGCCACCTGGGAGATGCCCTATAATTATATCTGCGGAGATATTTATGTTACTTTTTATGGTATGACAGAAAGCGAAGCTACCTTGCTAAAAACAAATCTCGCTTCCTTTGAACCCCAGCTTCCCAAAGACATAAAAGTGGCATATTTCAAATAAGAAGGGTGGTACCGTATTTTTTTGACACAAGCCGGTAAATAAGTCCCGGGAAGGAATGCAAACCCCCGGCAAGACATTCGCCAACGTCGTTACCAGGGGGTTTACTGCTTTCGTTATAACAGGTTAGATCCTTCGGATTGTACTGGCCAACCGCCGGGGCTGTTATTCATATGCTTTCAGCACCTGCTTTGAACTGCCCAATCCATCAATACCCAGTTCAACCACATCGCCGGGGCGCAAATAAGGCTGATCCTTCATGCCCATAGCAACACCGGCCGGTGTGCCGGTAGAAATTACGTCGCCGGGCAGCAGGGTCATAAACTGGCTGGTATAGGCAATGATAAATGGTATTTTAAATATAAAATTGGCGGTGGTACCATCCTGCATTTTCTTTCCGTTAACGGTAAGCCACAAACGAAGGTTGTCAACATCGGCTATTTCGTCCTTTGTTGCCAGGAATGGGCCCAGTGGTGCAAACGTATCGCATCCCTTGCCTTTGTCCCAGGTGCCGCTTCTTTCTATCTGGAATTCTCGCTCAGACACATCATTGTGCAGGCAATAACCAGCCACGTAATCCATAGCATCTGCTTCATTTACATAGCTGGCTTTCTTTCCTATCACCACGGCCAGTTCCACTTCCCAATCCGTTTTCTTTGAATTCTTTGGAATGATAATATCATCAAAAGGGCCGCACAGGGCAGTGCTTGCTTTCAGAAATATAACAGGTTCGGGTGGCGGTGTAGCGCCGGTTTCCTTTGCATGGTCGGCATAGTTTAATCCAATGCACACTATTTTTGAAGGCCGGGCAACGGGCGATGCCAGTTTGATATCGCTGCCTGCTTCCGGAAGATTACCACCGACAGACTTAATATAGTCATCCAGCCTGTTAATGCCATAAGTAGTAAAAAATGCTTCGTTATAGTCCTCCCCAAATCCACTGGTATCATAATATTTATCGCCTATGGCAACACCAGTTTTAATATGTCCGTTGTTTGTATACCGTATCAGTTTCATGTATAGTTATTAATTATTGAGTTTTACAAAGCCGCCATCGATTGGGTAATCGCAACCGGTAATAAAGGAGGCTTCGGGCGAGCAAAGATATAATATAAGATGTGCTATTTCATCTGGCTTTGCCATGCGGCCAATGGGCTGGGTTTTGGAAAGTTTTTCAAACATTTCCGCTTCCTTACCGGGATAATTCTTGGCAAGAAAACCATCCACAAAAGCCGTATGTACGCGGGCTGGAGAAATGCAATTACAACGTATATTGTCTGCCAGGTAATCTTTGGCCACCGAAAGCGTCATAGCTGCTACTGCACCCTTTGTCATTGAATAGGCAAACCGATCGGGTATGCCTACGATAGCCGCTATAGAAGACATGTTGAGAATGACTCCGCCTTTGTTTTTTTTCATCAATGGAATGGCTGCGTACAAACAATTGTACAGGCCTTTAACATTTACATTAAAAAGACGGTCGAAATCTGCCGCAGTGGTAGTATCTGCCTTACCAATATGAGAAATACCGGCGCTGTTTACAAGAACATCAACCCGCCCAATCTGCTGAAATATTTCAACCACTTTCTGCTGGTTGGAGACATCTGCCACCTGTGCCGTTGCTTTGCCACCGGCCTCAATGATTTCACTGACCGTGTCGCTGGCTTGTTTTTCATTTACATCCAGCACAAAAACATGTGCGCCCTGTTTGCCAAACAGTAGTGCCACAGATTTACCTATACCGCTGCCGGCGCCGGTTACTACTGCATTTTGATTGGTGAGATTGAACATCTGAATTATTTCTGGTTTTATGTCTGATTTCTGATATGACGATGCCTTATTTCATTATTACAAGTTGCCTTATTTGTATCCATCATACTTTGGTCTGTGTATCTGGCAACCCGCAGCAACCGCAAGATAAATGTCTTCTGTTAAACATGCTTGTCAGGAGTCGTTTTCTAAAAGATTTTTCTATAATCAAAGATGGATACAAGACATCTTATGTCAATTTCCGGGCAATCTCCCACACATGGCCGGATGGATCTTTTACAGCGCCCAACCGGTAGCCATAATCCTGGTCGGCCACAGGGTACAATAATACAGCGCCTGCGGCCACGGCACGGTCTGCCACCAAATCCGGGTTATCTACCAACAAACCCATCCTGGCAGTTACGCCCTTTGCGGTTTCAGGGCTAAGATTGCCATATTCCGGCGATTCGTCTGCAATAAAAAACCGCGCAGTTTCAATGGCCAGTTCGGCCACTACCAAACCATCCGGACTTTCAATACGCATTAATTCAACCGCAGCAAAAGCCTTCTTATAAAATTCAATGGCCGCCGCTCCTTTTCTTACCGATAAAGTGGGTACGATGGATGCTTGAAAATTAGTCATACTATCCGGTTTAACGATAATGCTGATGGTGGTTACATTGTATTTGCGGTTTAGCTGGTAAGATGCATCGCCTATTTCAGAATTGCTTCAATGGCGGTCAGTTCTTCGGCAGAAAAATTGATATTGTCCTGGCAACGCAATGAATCTGCCAGTTGTTCTGGCTTACTGGCGCCGATGAGTACTGAAGTAACCCGCTTGTCTTTTAATAGCCAGGCCAGCGCCATTTGTGCCAGTGTTTGTCCGCGCTTTTCTGCTATGGCATGAAGCGCTTTTACCCGGGCTATTCTTTCTGCAGTTACCTGTTCTTCTTTTAAAAACCCTGTTGGTTTTGCTGCACGTGAGTCGGCAGGAATGCCACCAATGTATTTATTGGTAAGCAGGCCCTGCGCCAACGGCGAAAAAGGAATACACCCCACACCATTTTTTTCCAGCACATCTAACAAACCATCTTCTACCCAGCGCTCAAACATGGAATATTTGGGCTGATGGATTATACAAGGTGTGCCCAGTCTTTGCAATAGTTCAAATGCTTTTGCCGCTTCTTCTTTTTTATAATTGGATACACCCACATACAGGGCCTTTCCCTGGCGCACTATTAAATCAAGTGCTGCCATGGTTTCTTCCAGCGGTGTATTGGGATCGGGACGATGATGATAAAAGATATCAACATATTCAAGCCCCATTCTTTTCAGGCTCTGATCAAGGCTGGACACCAGGTATTTTTTTGACCCCCAGTCGCCATAAGGCCCTTCCCACATGTAATAACCGGCCTTGGTAGAAATGATCAGCTCATCGCGGTAAGGATGAAAATCCTGTTTCAGCAATCTGCCAAAATTTTCTTCCGCGCTGCCGGGTGGCGGACCATAATTATTGGCCAGGTCAAAATGCGTTACGCCATTGTCAAATGCCAGGCGTAAAATATTGCGGTAGTTATCAAAAAGATCCACATGCCCAAAGTTGTGCCACAAGCCCAATGATAAAACCGGCAATTGTAATCCGCTGTTTCCACAACGGCGGTATTCCATTTTTTTATATCGATCTGACTGCGCTGTGTATGGCATACATTTTAGTTTGTTCCGTTGCGTAATGCAGGCGGATGATGTTGATTTTGTTAACGATTGAGGCTTTCAAATATCAGACAAATTATCTGAATAACCCCTCTCCCAACCTGCCAGGATCTCCGGCACAGCACAGATCATTAAAACTCATTGGGGAGCAGGGGCCATTTCTTATTGGGGGTATGCGCCTGTAATATCATTTCGTTTAGCCGTTTGGCAATGACAGGATATTGTGCGGCCACATTATTTTTTTCGGATGGATCACTAACCAGGTTATACAATTCTACCGGGGCATTGGCATCCTTGTTTACATTCAGTTTTACTGCTTTCCAATCTTTCCACCTGATAGCCTGGCGGCCGTTATTTTCATGAAACTCCCAGTATAAATACGGATGCTGTAGCTGCTTTTTTGTTTGCAATAAGGTGGGTAGTATAGATATTCCATCAATATTTTTCGTAACCGGCATGCCTGCCAGTTGCTGAAAAAGTGGATACAGATCATACATGACTGCCGTTTGACTGGTAATACCCGGCTGTATCTTTCCTTTCCAGTAAACAATAAAAGGCACTCTTATACCACCTTCATACAAGTCTCTTTTTATGCCACGAAATATTCCGTTGTTATCGAAAAAATCCGGATCCCCGCCATTCTCGCGGTGCGGGCCGTTATCGCTGGTAAAAATCACCAGTGTATTATCTTCAATGCCCTGCTCTTTGATGGACTTAATAATTTCGGCTGTATACCTGTCAAGACGGTCTACCATGGTGGCGAAAGCTGCATGCGGGTAAGGTTCAAAGCGGTGTTGTTCACCGTCATTTTTTGGGAGAGCGGGCTGCTTGGGCGCTTCATTAAATTTCTTTACATAGTAATTATAGACGCTATCCCTGGGGGCAATGACATCTCCGTGCGGCAGCGTATAGGGCAGGTATAAAAAGAAAGGTTTTTTATGCGGCTGCCGCAAAAACTGCATGGCGTGTGCATGAATATAATCTGCTGAGTACACCGCATTGGCGGTTGCATTTTCAGGGAAATCAATTCGTTCATGGTTGTTCCATAAATGATCCGGAAAATAATTATGCGCCAGGCTCTGGCAATTGTATCCAAAAAATTGGTCGAACCCTTTTTTATTGGGATCGCCCGATGTGGTAATATACCCCAATCCCCATTTGCCAAAAGCTGCCGTTTCATAACCATGATCTCTTAGCAGGGTTGCAATGGTGATAACCGAATCGGGTAAAGGCGTTTGTCCCTCCGGCTGATACCCCTCATTGCCACGCACTGCCGTATGACCGGTATGCAGGCCGCTCAGTAAACTGGCACGCGAAGGTGCACAAACAGTAGTGCCCGCATAAAACTGCAGGAATTGCAAACCATTTTTTGCCAGCCTGTCTATATTCGGCGTTTCCGTTTTCTGCTGACCATAACAACCCAGGTCTGCATAACCAAGATCGTCTGCAAGAATTAAAATAATATTGGGTTGCTTACCGGATTTTTTTTGCGCCCGGGCCGTGATTGAAAATAAAACCAGCAGGGCAAATAGCCATTTAAAGAACCGCATATAAATTATTTTGAATGATGAATTTGAAATTTTGAATGATGTAGTCGCAATCGGTTATGTGTTACGGAGTTGCCGGCAAATATTTTGACTTTTGATTTTGCTTGTCCATGAACCCGTTTGATTAATAATGATTCATCTGCGAGTACAGCAAATCAGACATCACTACATCAGACATCAGAGATTTCAAAAGCAATTATTTGAAATTATGAATTCCAAATTTTGAATGATGTAGTGGTGATCGGTCAATCTGCGAATACAGCAAATCAGACATCCCACATCAGACAACAGAGATTTCAAAAGCAATTCTATTTCCAAAAGCTGTCTGCAAATCGAAGATACTGCTGCCAGTCGTACAGGGTTACATCATGTTTACCTGCACGAATATGATAACGCACAGTTTGCCCAACAGGCTGGTGCAATGCGGGCATGCTGTCTGTGCCAATTCCTTTTTTATTAAACAGCGCGTACACGGGGTCTGCATGACGGGTACTCAGAAATTCGCCCCTGGGGTCTGACCACTGATCACCTTCTGCGCTGGCTACATACAAAGGCCGGGGCGCCATCAGCGATAGCAGCATGTGCTGATCTACGGGCAGCACCGCCGTATTATCGTTGTATTTCTTGTAGTTGGCAACAAACCAGTGCGGAAAATGCTGGTTGATAATGGCCACCGTTTCGCCATACCATCTTTTTGACAAGGCCGCGCCTCCTTCTCCCGACTCATTGGAAATAATGATGGCAAACCGCTGATCGCCTGCGCCCGCCCATAAAGCGGCCTTGCCTAACCGTGAGTGGCCGATAAGCGCGATCCTTTTTGCGTCAATGGCTTTGTCCTGCTGCAAATAATCCATTATACGGTCAAGCCCCCAGGCCCAGGCCCCAATAGCACTCCATTCTTCCGGTTTAATTTGCAATGCAGTACTCATCGTTGTACGAATACCCGTTTTCCAGCCATCCGGGTTATCTGGTTCAACATCTCCGTAATATGCTACAGCAAGGCCGTAACCATGAGAAAGTATCTCGCGCAATTGCCATTGCGCCGTATCTGTTCCCCTGGAAGAATCCGTGGCCCTGTTGTCAACAACACCTTTTGCTTTTGGTGGCATCCACGAGGTTGACAAATAGATACCCGTATCGTTCGCTATGGTGTGATTGCCGGTAAAATTATAACCGGTAAAAACGGGTACCGGTGTTTTAGCCGCCGCGGGCAGGTATACTAACAAGTCAATATATACGCTGTTGGCCGGCGGGTTCAAATAGATTCTTACCTGTTTGCGCACGGCAAGGTTGTTCAAAGCATGATTATTGGTCTCCCTTACCACAAACCGTAAGGGGATTTTTTCAAGTGGAAACCTGCCGTAAACATTCTCTTCAAACAAATGATAGATATAGGGCCGCTGCTGGTTATTCCAGGCCGCTGCGCTGGTAATTTTCTTACCATCTTTTGCTGTTAAAGGATCGGGCAAAATATACGGAGGCACCTTTTCTTCAATGGTATTGAAAACAATGGTCTGTGCCCGTCCTTTTACCGGTAAAATAGTTGTGATTAAAAGAAAAACTAAAAATGTGGATGAAAAAAGCCTTTGCATGGATAGTGTTACTTTTTAAGTTTGTAAACTTCGCTTCCTGCCAGCAGAAAACAACCCAGGCCATAATCTTCAAAATCTGGTTTGCTGGTAAAAGTGACCGGTTGCCCGTCTTTTGGTTCTTTGCCGGTTCCCTGCACATACCCCAATACTCCGTCTTCATGTACACAATCAGTCGCCATTACATTCCATGCTTTTACCACCGCAGGCAGGTATGTTTTTTTGTCAAGGTAGCCATTATTAATTCCCCATGCCATTCCATAGGCAAATAAACCTGTTCCGCTGAGTTCCTTTCCGCCAAAATGGGTAGAGTCGCGCAGGCTGGCATTCCAGCAACCATCGGCACGCTGCAGGGGCAGCAGTGCTGCCACCATGTCTTTATAATCCTGCATATACCCGTTAAAATAAGGACTGCTTTTTGGCAACAGCGACAGTGTGCGCACCAGGGCAGCCAGCACCCATCCGTTGCCCCGGCTCCAGTAACAGCCCTCTCCATTGGGTTCTTTATAGGGCGCAACAAAATCTTTATCGCGCCACCATAAATGATCTGCCGGGTTGTACAAACCATTTCCGCCATGTTTGTATTTGGAGAATGCATACATTTCATGCATCCGTTTGAAATAATTGGTATCGTTGTATATCCTGCCCAGCCTGGCATACACCGGCATGGCCATTTGTATGGCATCAATCCAGCTCCAGTCATCTATTTTATCTGTTGCTATCATTGCATCTATACTTGCCTTAATGTCCCTGATGCGCTCCTCCTTCCTGTCAAGCAGGTACAGATCAATATAGGTTTGGCCGCAACACTGGTTATCTGCATTCCTTACTTGCACACCGCCATTCAATCCCCATTGATGCTTCTCTCCCCACTGTACTGCATAATCGTAATATACCTTCTTCTTATCAATACTATACAACGCCATTAACCCTTCATAATAAACAGCCCTTGTCCATATATTGCTTGGCCTTTCTTTATTGGTGATGATTGTTTTACCGGCATCGGGCCAGGTACGCATAAAATAGGCATTGGCCAACTGCATTTTTTGCAATACCTCTTTTTTGGAAGGCAGTGTTTGCGCATTTGTAGTACCCAGCAGGGAAACAAGCAGGAAAAAAATACTCAGGACTTTCATATTGCTAAACATTAATTGATGTAAATATTAATTTTCGCAAAAAAAATTGCTATTTATAAAACACCGGTCGCGGCTTCTAAAATACAAGCTTATACCTGATATCAAATAAAAAAGGCCTGCAGCCTATAAGGCATACAGGCTTACTTAGACAAGGCTGAATGGTGCCGGCAATACTTTTATGCATTCAGTTTTTAATAACCGGTATTTTGCGTATACAAACCTGGCGCTGCATCCAGCTGTGTCTGCGGAACCGGGTATATAATATAATTTGCTGTTACTGCATTTATTCTTTTCTGGGTATCTTCTGTGTTTATCCAATTATTCATAATGGTTATCAGGTTGCCGCTTCTTTGCAGGTCAAACCAGCGCGAGCCCTCGTCGGCAAACTCCTTTCTTCTTTCATCAAATAATTGGGCAAGTGTTACATTGGTAAGCGGGGCTAAACCGGCCCGGTTTCTTACCTGGTTAATGATCGCATCTACATCTGTTTGAGTTCCCGCTGCGCCATGTAAAATACATTCTGCTTTAAGCATCAGTATGTCTGTATACCGTATGGCAATAAAATTCTCTCCCCAATCAAACCGGCTGGCCGCGGGTGCTTTGGTAACATCCAGGTATTTTTTAAAGAAAGGGCGCGTTTCCGTACCTGCCGCGGTAGTATACCCGGCTGTATAAACGGTAACAGCCTTGCGCAAATCGCCCGGCTCATAAGCGTTTATTAAATTATTGGACACCGGAATAATTTCAAGGCTGCCATTTGAATTGGGTATGTTGAGCGATGTAAAATACGTATTGGGTGCAAGGCCCCAAACATAAGTGGCACCCAGGGCCGGACTGGCGCCGCTGATATACATTACATCAAAAATGGCTTCCTTGTTACCGGTGGCAGAGGGAGACTGGTTGGAATAGGAAAATATATTGGCGTAACTCGGATTAAAAACAAAGCCGCCGTTGGTAATGATGTCCTGCAGAAGGGGCAATGCCATACTCCATTCGTTAAGACCCAATCCAGGCCCTTCAATATTATAGGTAGGCCCGGACCGCGTCATGTACGCCAGTGCAAGCGTTGCTTCTGCGGCATATTTTGTTGCCCTTCCTATATCTACCCCTGTGTAAGATGCGGGCAGATTGGCAATGGCATACTGCAGATCCGTAATGATAAATTTGTACACGTCTGTTACAGCGCTACGCTTTATCGTAACAGCTTCCGGTGCAGTTACGGGGCGATCGATAATGGGTAGCTTGCCATAATACCTGATAAGATCAAAATAAAAAAAGGCGCGCAGGAAGCTGGCTTCTGCTTTCAATCTTGTTGCCAGTGTTGTTGAATTAACGTTGGCGCCATTCTTTGCCAGTTGATCCAATAATGTGTTGGCCCTGAAAATACCATTGAAATCAGTACTCCAGGCTTCTTCCACGTAGGTGTTGGCGGCTATTCCCGGCGAGAAATTATTAATGGGATCCCAGTCGCGTACTGTTACAGATACCCCGTAAATATTGTCCGACCGTATTTCAGAAAGGTTCAGCAGCCTGTCCGGATACCCCGGTGAACTGGTAGCACCCCGTAAACCATTATACACCGCATTAATGCCCTGTATAAAATCGCTGGGCGTTTTGTAAAAAGTTTCTGTTGTTCCCGATGAAATGGGCACCTGGTTTAAGTCCTTACTGCAGGAACTGCCCAGGATTACAAACGCTGTTATAATTATAAAAAATATCTTTTTCATTTTTTTAGTTATTGCGTATCAGAATGTAATGTTTAAACCAATTATCAAAGACTTCGCCAGTGGCAGGCCTCCATAATCGCCGGCTTCAGGATAAGCGCTGTTTGAGCTAACGGTGGTATTGGCAGATTCGGGGTTTAACCCATTATAATATTTATCATGCCCAAAAAAATTCTCCAGCGTAAAATAAATACGTGCACCATTGATAACCGGTGTTTTAAAAACATTTTTTAGGTTATATCCCAGCGTTATATCCCGCACCCTTATATAGTCTGATGAATACAGCCAGTCTGTATTGGCAACAAAGCCAAAGGTTGAATAGGCTTTGCTAAACCTTCCTGCACCCTGATCGGTGGGTGATCTCCACCTTTGCGTATACGCTTCCGGCGCATTGTCGGTAAAGCCCTGGCCGGTGCGGGTAATGGCCCGGCCGAGCAATGAATAGATAGAGCCGCCAGACTGGCCCTGCACCAGGATATTCAGATCAAAACCTTTGTAGCGGAATGTATTGGTAATGCCGTAGGTATAATCCGGGTTGGGGTGGCCGACTATCTGTTTGTCCGCTTCTGTAATAACACCATCGCCATTCAGATCAAGGTATTTGGGATCGCCAACAGTTTCGCCCGAACCATAGGTGGCTACTTTTTTAGTAATATCATCCTGCGTTAGAAAACCAATTTGTTTTACTACATAGATACTGTTCAAAGGCTGTCCAACACGCAATATCTGATCGGCTACTTCAAACCCGTTGGGAACAATGATCTGCGTCTGACCCGGCGCCAATGAAACTATCTTGTTGGTATTATGACTTACATTGATGGTAGTCGTCCACTGAAATTTACCCACCATATTACGTGTGGTTAGTTCAAGCTCTTCTCCAATATTTCTTACTGAGCCTATATTATTCAGGTAAGTCTGAAAACCGGTTACTTCCGGCACCTGAACGTTTAACAGGAGTTTCGTGTTCAATTTATTGTAATAATCAACCGAACCCGTAATGCGGTTATTTAAGAAACCGAAATCAAAGCCGGCATCCCAGGTTTGCGATTTTTCCCATTGCAAATAAGGATTGGCCAATACATTGGGCGCCTGACCTATCACGGTGGCCTGCGTTGCGCCCAAAACATAGCCGGCAGAACCCAGCGTTGCAATGCTGGCATAGTCGTTTGGAAGGTTATTGTTTCCGTTTACGCCATAACTTACCCTCAGTTTCAGATCGCTCAGTACCGTAATATGCTTCATGAAATTTTCTTCAATCACCCTCCATCCCAGGGAAGCGGAGGGAAATACACCATATTGATTATTGGCGCCAAACCTGGAAGAACCATCTGAACGCAAACTGGCCGACAAAAGGTATTTGTCTTTAAAGCCATATTGCAAACGGCTGAAGTAAGAAAGCAACACACTTTGGTTGGATTGTGTGTTACCGGTAACAGCGGCTGCTGCATTGAGTGTTTGTATAACGCTGCTGGTGTAGCCACCACTTGAGTTTAATTGCGTCCTGTCTAACCGGTCCAGGTTGTATGACTGCCCGATTAATATATTCAGGCTATGTATTTTATTAAAAACCTTGTTATAGGTAAGCGTGTTTTCATTTACAAAAGTTTGTCTTCTGTAACTGTTGTATGAACCGGAGGTTGCAGAAAGCAGGTTGTTTGAACCGGTAAATGTGCGGCTGGCCTGCGTACCTGTTGTTATGTAAGGAACGTAGGCAGATGTTGCATTGTCTGTATTATCAAAATTCACAGAACTTCTCAGGTTTAATCCTTTTATGATTTCAACATCGCCAAAAACGGTGGCCAGTGTGCGAAAGCGTTTGGTGGTGCCAATATTGTATAACAACTTGCCCAATGGAGCATTGGTAGTATTGCTCCATGCATATTGCGCGTTTTTGCCAATATTGGGCAGGTTGCCAACCGTATCTTCCTGAACAGGCGTCATGCTAAGAGCCTGGTGAAAAATATTGTCTTTGCCTTCTACACCCGGGTCCTGTGTTATGGAATAAGTCGGTGCCACATTTAATCCCATTTTTATTTTCTTCGACAAATTCACTTCCACATTTGCCCTGGCAGAATAAGATTTGTAACCTACGCCCGTTATAAAACCGTCCTGGTTGGCATAGTTACCGGCAATATAATACCGAACTACATCTGTGCCGCCGCTGGCCGACAATTCATAATTCTGCATCTGTCCTTTTCTTTCTATTACATCCTGCCAGTCGTGGAAAGCAAGGCCCGGATGACCAGCCATTGCCCATCTCGGATCCAGCATATAAGCGGTATTGATTTGGGTACCGGTTAAACCTATTTTGGCACGGCGGGTAGCGTCATCATCATTGGCTGTTGCACCGGCCGAACCATATTTCAGTACATAGGCAGCATTGATCATTTCGGTAGCGCGGTCAATCCACTGATTGCCGTCCAGCATCTTTAATTTTTTGCTTGCCTGGTTATAACCTCCGTAAACATTAAAGCCAATCTTAGCCTTGCCTGTTTGCCCCCTTTTGGTGGTAATCAGTACAACTCCGTTGGATGCCCTTGATCCATAAATGGCAGCGGCAGCGGCATCTTTTAACACTTCGATGCTTTCAATATCATTGGGGTTGATATTATCCAAAGGATTACCCGTTGTAAACGTTCCGTTGCCGGTATTACTTGAATTAACCGACAATGGAAATCCGTCAATGACATATAATGGTTCGTTACCGCCGCTGATGGATCCGGTACCACGTACCTGAATGCTAAAAGCTTTACCTGGTATGCCGGTAGTTTGTTTTACAGTAACGCCTGCCAGCTGACCCACCAGTGCCTGGTCTACCCTTGCAATAGGACGTTCTTCCAGTTTTCTTGCGTCAAATGAAGAAACAGCCCCGGTAATATTTTTTTTCTTTTGTGCACCGTAACCAATTACTATTACATCGTCCAGTGTTTTGGTTTCCTTTTTCAGCCTGATGATAGCATCGGGCTTCAGCGCAACCGTTTGAGTGGTGTAACCGACAGAGCTTATTCTAACCTGTTTTTTTAATGAGTTCTCAGCAACCAGTATAGAGAAATGGCCGCTTTCATCTGTATTGGTGCCCTTGTCTGTTCCTGCAATCGTTATCGAAACGTTCGGTAGCCCCTGTCCGGTTGAATCATCCAGGATTTGCCCTTTTATCGGGCGATCCTGTGCAAACATACTGACTGAAAATGCCAGCGATGTTATCAATAATAAAATAATGTGCTTTTTCATATGCGTTGTTTTAGACTGAACAAACTGTTATAGCAATGGAATTTGCCGACAGCAATTGAGATTCGGTACCCTGAAACTGCCAGCAGAAGAAAATTGTGCCTTCCTGTACATTAAACAAAAGGGATAGTAAAATAGCCGTACTAAACAGCGCTGAGGACAAAGACTGCGCCCGGTTATAGATACATCAAAAATATTCATGCAGCAATTTTTTACAATCGTTTGAATAAAAGTAGAAAACCGCCGAAGGACAGCCATCCCGTTCCATACTGATACGGGCTAACTATTTACGCAATCGTTCCCGGAAATAAATGCTGAGCCGGATGCAGCGTTATTTTGTAAGGCTGATAACAGGTATGAAAATGTATAATTCCTCCGGTAATTGAAATAGCGATAGTTAAAAATTAATTCGGCAGGAAGTGAATCTTTGTGCTTCAATTAATTTACAATATGTATTAAGGCATTTTTTGCAGTCCTTCCCATTTTACTTTCCATGCACCATCATTAGGGAAACCCGGATTGATGCTATTATCTGCATCAGCGCCGGTACACATCATAGCTATTGCGCTTAACAGCCCTCCATTACCCGGCAAGTAAATGGTCAATCGTTCATCCTGGAAATTATGTCCGTTGGCGAGATAAGTATTTGTTCTGACAGGCATCAGTAAAGCGTCTACTGCTTTATCCGGCATATGCAAACGCGTTGCTGCCATTGCGGTAAGCGGAAAATCCCATCCCCAGGTATCATTCCATTTCCAAATCTTCCATACCAGTTCAAAAGTGCTTTTCATAATAATTGTATCCAGTCCATTGGAAACAGGTATGGTACTGTAAGCACCCAGTACCGCCGGATGATCAGTGAGATAACGTCCGGTGGTATAGCAATCTGGCGTACTTTCTGTGGCAAGGTATACGCCATTTGCCCGGGGCAATGGTGCCAGGTTGTTTATTATAAGATCCCATTTTTTATTTCGCTGCATACCGGCACGCAAACGCCACTGCTGTGCAATACTCAATGCCCAATGCCAGTAAGCCAATTCATAGGTAGGGTTAAACGTTGTCAGTGCGTCAAAACATTCCTGCGCAGGGATCAATCCCCTTCCTAAATTATATTTTTTTGTTACCGGGTTGTAAGAAGGAAATGAAGCCATAAAATCGGCCGTCGCAAAAACAAGTTCCTTATACCTGTTGATGGTTTGTTTGGTGGATCTGCTGCGGTACAACATTTCGGCCATATAAATAAAATGTGGTTGCTGCCATATTAAAAATGCGCCTACCGATGAAGGAGATTCATTGCCCTCATGATCGGTCATTTTTTGCCAGCGCAATCCCTGGAAGCCCTGGCGCCTTGCCAGTGCCCTTGCTTTTGCTGCAGCGGCAAAGTACCAGTTAAGGCTTTTTGCCATTAAATCTGCCCTGCCCCATTGCGCATAGTGAACTGCATGCCACCAATGCATTTCAAGATGCGGTTTGCCGTACCAGCTGTTATAGGTAAGCCCTGTTTCCTGGGGCGGAAAGGCAGCTGCGCATTGTATTTTCGTAAGGTATTGAGACAGGACCATCCTTCTTTCTATTTCAAATGCCCGTCTATCAGTACAATCCGAGAAATCTACCGCACCACCACTTAACCAGAATTTATTCCATTCTTTAATGCTGTTGATTTGCGTTTGTATAAATGAAGGAGCGTGTGCATGTTGGTTTTGAGAAAACCGGCAACTGAACTCGTATACATTTTCTGCGGAAGACGGGACAAACAAAAAATGACTGGCCGCTTTTTTTTGAACAATCATTTTACCGCTCCATAGCAGCTTTGTATAGTACACCGTTGTATCAATCTTCCTTTTTATGGTACCCCCGTTATTTGTATGGGTAAAGAGAGAAGACTGCCGCCCATCATCAGCCCAGGTATTGCCTGCATCTTTAAACTGGCCATTGGGATAAGGAAAATGCACGCGCACCAATAGCCGTTTTTCTTTTAGCAACAAAGACTCAATTCTAAAAGCTACGGCGTCTTCCTGCTGGTGGCAAACAGTTATCACTTTCACGGGTATTTCTTCCACGGTAAAATAACTGCTGATAATGCCCGTCCACAAATCCAGTTCCTGGTGAATGTTTTTTATATCCTCCACCGTTGCGGGTAAGCCATTTCTTTTTATTATTTCAAGGCCAATATTACCCAACTGCAGGCGGTGCTGGTTAACACGGAAATATTCAACCGCTTTTTTATTTTCTTCAGGCTCCTTCAACTGCACCGTATAAGAAATTTTTCTTCCTTCCAGTTCATAAGTTTTTTGTGCCTGCTCAACCCGAAGGTTTTCTGTATTGGGGAAACTATGCCAGCCCCATTCGGATTCTGTTCCCAGCGGAACGCCTTTGGCATAGGCATCCGGAAAACTCTGCATGCCGGTTGCGTCGGCAGTAAAGGCAAAACTGCCATTGCCAACTGACAGTGATGACAATGAATCTGCGTATGTATTGATGACGTTGTGACGTTGTACAAGCGCCTTTCGATCAATATGGTTTTGTGCCAATGAATTTTTTATACCCAGGCATAAAAGCACAAAAAAAATATTTCTTATGTATGTTTTATTGCTGATCAATTTTACAAAACCGTAAAGTTGTTTGCACCTATTCATCGTTCACAAAAAGTTTATTAAAGACTTTGGTTGCTACCATTCCAGTTTCAGCAATGAAACCGCCTGTCTGGGCAATATGGCATTATAGCTGAGAACGCCATTCTTTACCATTGTTCTTACCGGTTTTCCTGCCGCCTGTAATTGCCCGGCTTTTTCAAGCACCGCTACCTGTTCCTGTGTTGGTTGTTGGGGAGCACCCATTTGTTTCCACACCTCGTATGAGTTGCTGTGCTCCTTGTCAATCCGGTATTCCGTCAGCATAACCTGCTTTGCCGGAATGTCTTTTACCTGTACCAAAATTGTTTCTGCGGGTCCGGTAGTATCATCGTCGTGATAATTCCACATCATAACAGCAATGGCATTTCTATCTTTTGCAGCCATTGCGCCTACATCATCGCCTGCGCGTACGCTTGAATCTCTCATGGTAAGAAAAGGATACATCTTATTGCCCGAAGTGGCTATTCGTTTGCCCTTCATCATACCAAACATGCGAAATACATTCAGTACCGGTTTATCCACGCCATTGGTTGCCAAATCGCGGTATCCATAGAACCAGGGCTGGTTTTCAAATTCAAATGACCAGGACACAGCACCCAGGAAGTTTACTTTATGATAATCGGCCAGTAAATATTTTCTTGCAAACGATGCGGCAGTATACGAAGCGTACATGGTGCCATTGCGGTAAGCATTTTCGGGATTGGTAGCCATACCACAGGCAGCACATCCTTCCGGATCGCTCTCTCCAATGATAACGGGCAGATTTTTAAACGCCGGATAAGCGGCTACTATGGCAAACCCGCTTGAAATATCGCCCAGTTGCTGGCCCACATTCATGCGTACGTGATTATTAACAAAGCGCGGTGCACCCTTGGCATGAAAAGCAATAAAATCAAGGGGCGATCCAATTTTGCCGGTTACATAATTGGTATCAGCGCTGCAATGTGTAAGGAATGTTTTTAAAAACTCAGCGGCTCCCCTGCCCGAAGGGCCCGTAACATGCGGCCCTCCCACTCTTGCAGCCGGCAGTGCACGCTTTACGGCAGCAGACGAGTAATCATACAGTTTGCAATAATCCTGCACATTGCCTTTCCAGTAGCCATTGCCCCCATTGGGTTCATTCCATAGTTCCCAGTACCAGCTGGCTACTTCATCTTTACCATAGCGTTCAACGCAATGTTTCACCCATTGATAAATCAGTTCGCCCCATTTATTATAATCTTTCGGCGGGTACGCCCATCCGGTAAAAATATATTTATAATCCTGTCCGGGTTGCCAGTGATGCTGGTAAGGTTCGGGATTACCGGACAAAGCTTCCGGCATAAACCCCATTTGCGCCAGCGGTTTCATACCACGCTGCACATAGGTATCAAAAATAGAATCCACAATATGCCAATTGTAAATGGGATTGCCGCCGGCATCTTCCGTATATGCATTGGTGGAGCCCCATTTCAATGCAGGTGTTCCATCGCCCGTTGTCAACAGGTTGTGTGCACGTATATGTACCGGCACCGGGCTCAGCGCTGCCAGCTCCGACAATAATTTTTTCCCATCCTTCATGTATGTGTAGTTGGGCTCATCGTACCCAAACCATGCCCATACCGGCTGCATGTCAGCTATTTCCGTTGCGGCATCTGCATAAATAAATGCCGTATCAGGTTTTTGCTGAGCATGCATATTACCTGCCAATGCCAAACAAAAAAAACACAGTATTATAAAAATTCTTTTCATACAAATAGTGTATAACAGTTGGTTGCTGATTCCGGCCCGGTCTTCGCCGTCCACCTAAGTCCCTCAGCATGGCCCCGGCGTCATTTCTAATTATTCAGCAAATTCATTTGCTTTGAATCGGCTATAGCCAGTTTTTTTCCATCTGCACCGGTAAGAACAACATGGCTAAACAGCCAGTTTTGCGCAAAAGAAATATTGCCGGCCGATTTGCCTTCTATAACAACATTGTTAAAATGAAAATTCAGTAGGGAAGATGTGGGCAAACCGGCTGCATTGATAATTTTCTTAACACCGGTTGCTTTAATACCGGCTATAAAAATATTCTTAAAATGTGGTGTGCCTTTTTCTGCGGGCTCTACTTTGTGCAATAATGTTTTCCAGTGTGCAGGTATTGAATCAGCATTGAAACCAGCCGGCAAGGTGGAATAGCTATAGGCTGGGTTCCAGTTCATGGTAAACATAAAAGCATTGCCCACACTGTCGAGCGTGCAATTTTGAAAATGAATGTCTTCTATCGTGCCACCTCTGGTAACAGCCGATTTGATATGAAACCCGTTGCCTGTTCCTTTGCCGGTGAGGCCGGTTGCCAGCACATGGCGTATACCGCCGGAAGTTTCGCTGCCCAGTGTAAGCAGGCCCCCGCCCCTTCGCGCCAGGCAATTTCTTATAACCACATATTCGGTGGGACGGTTTACGCGCAGGCCATCCCAGTCGCGTCCCGCTTTCAAACAAAAATCATCGTCGTTACAATCAATATCGCAATTTTCAATCAACACCCAGGAAGACGAATCAACATCTACTCCATCGGTGCTGGGGCCTTTGCCATCTTCATTGTTGCGGACAACCAATCCATTAACAGTAATGTGCTGCGAATACAATAATTGCACCGTCCAGAAGCCTGCATTCTTCACTGTTACATCCTGCAGTATAATATTATCTGCGTGCTGTACAAGTATAGTACGCACACGTTTGGCATCGTAGTCCACAATCCAGCGTAACCCCTTTGCATCATATTCTTTTCGCATGCGCCAGTATTTATCCCAGCAGAATTTTCCCCTCGCGTTAATAATCCCTTTACCGGAAAGCCCGGCATTTTTTTCGTCAATGATATTAATTAAGGCGGCGGGCCATTTCATTTCTATGCCGGCTATGCGCGTATCAATGTCAGGGTAATCGTCAAAATTTTGCGAGCCCAGCAGTACCACGCCCTTATCTATGCGCAGTTGTACGTTTGTTTTTATAAATAGTGAGCCGGTTACATAAATACCAGGTTTGAAGACAACAATACCCCCGCCATTTCTGGCGCACTCGTCGATGGTTTTTTGTATGGACAAAGTGCTGGTTACAGTCGTATCATTACCGGCTCCATAATCGGCCGTATTAAATATTTTTTTAGAAGCCAGTAAGCCGGCTGCTCCCACTTTTTTTGTCCACTCCATACCAGCACCCGCCTGCGCAATGGTGTTTTGCGTTACTAACGCAAATGCACAACCCATTAATAGTATCTTATTCATTAGTTTTTTCCCTCCGTAGGTACTTTCCAGCTGTCGGTTCTGAATGGAGATGCAGGCAAATCTGCTTTGTTGTACAGATTGGGAAATGGAACATTTTTCCAGGCAAACCTTACGGCCGAAGGTTTTGTAACCGCATCGCTCCATACAACAATCGTATTGCCTTCAATCGCGGCCCTGGCATCAACAAAATTGGCATCTTCGCCCGCAATAGTAAACTCTTTTAGGTCACCGTCTTTCGCCACCAAACCATCTGCATTATCGAATGCAATGCGTATCTTGTTTCCTTCCACCTTCATCGATTTATACAAGGGGCCACTGGCTACTATGTCTTTTTTCCCATAATCATACTTTAACGGCCATAAAGCCAGCCTTTCTCCCACCAGTTTTTTATTGCGGGGATGAATATCCAGTGAGTCGCCGTTATCTGTAGTTACCACCATACCGGTATAGGCCACTGTTCGTAAGGTATACAATTGGGCATCACGTATTTCGGGGTTCTGGCTGCGATGGGGTGAGATCTGTACAAAATAAAAAGGCATTTTCTTATTGTTGAAATCTTCGCGCCAGTTGTTAATCATGGCAGGAAATAAAACCCGGTATTGTGCCGCGCGACCGGCATTGCCTTCTCCCTGGTACCATATAACGCCTTTAATGGCATATGGCAGCAACGGCGCTATCATTCCATTATATAGTTTGCAGGGCGAATTGCTATGGCGGGGACCCATGGGCTCTCTTGGTGCAGCAGGTTTTGATTTACTGGTATCTGCTTTCCATTTGTCGAGCTCAATTTTATATTTATCAAACGCGGCGGGATAATCCCCGCATTGCTTTTTATACCGTTCCAATATAATATTCAGGCTGCTGTCTTTTTCAAGTATTTCTTTTCTTGTCCATGATTCTGCAGGCGTGCCGCCCCATGTGGCATTAATAATACCAATTGGATATCCGGTGGCTTTATGAATGGCCCTTGCATAATAATACGCCACTGCCGAAAATGTATCTGCCGTTTGCGGTGAACAAATCTTCCATTTGCCGGTAAAATCATTTTGTGGTTCGTCTGCTACTTTGTTGGGCACATCTATCATCCGGATCAATGGATAATCAGCAGCTTTAATTTCTTCCTGGTAATCCAATACACCTGTATAACCACCACTGGTTTTAGCCATGAAAAATTCCATGTTCGATTGGCCCGATGCCAGCCATACTTCGCCCAATAACACGTTGTTTACATCTATGGTATTGGAAGCTGTAAACCGGATGGAATAAGGACCGCCGGCTTTGGTGGTTTTCATACTCACCATCCATTTCCCTTCTTTACCGGCCGTTGCAGTAACGGGCGATTTGTTCCAGCTTGCGCTAATGCTTATTTTTTCACCGGCGCTGGCCCAGCCCCATAATTTTATAGTCGTGTTTTGCTGCAATACCATATTATCGGCAATAATAGCCGGTAACTTTATTTCTGCAGGTGCAATAATGCAAATTAAAATGAAGGTCAGATGGGCGAACAGGTGTTTTAGCAATATTGGCATAGCAAATCATTCTTTTAGGAAAGTGAAAGTTAGTGTTTCAAAAAAGCGTATCCATCCTGCTGTATCCTGAAGCCTGGCTGCTATTCTTCTCTTTTAAATAGCTGTTGTGTTGTATCCGGTGTTGGCCATCCGTCCTTATCAATATACATTGGTCTGATATTAAGCAATGAAGCACCTCCGGCACTGTGTGTGTATGCATGGTATGCTATAAATGTGGTATCATGCTCTGTAAAAAAACCGTTGTGTCCGCGGCCATGCTCTGCGCTGTCGCCAGCTAAAAACAAGCTGTATTTATTGTCTAACCAGCTTTCTCCTTCTTTGCTTAAATAGGGGCCCTTCACCTGTAATGATCTTCCCATCACAATCTGGTAGGTACTGCTGTCGCCCGCACAGCACCTGCCCCTCGACGCAAAAATATAGTAGTATTTGGGCCCTTTAATAATAAACGAACCTTCGCCCAGTGAGGTGGTGATGGTTGTAAGTTCCGGCGGATCCTGTTTTAATTTGCCGGTTGAATAATCTAATTCTACCAGTCGCAGGCCTGCTTTGTAAGAGCCATAGATCAGATATTTCCTCTTGTCTGTATCAATAAAAATATTCGGATCAATTACGTTAACACCTTCGCCACCATTCTTAAAACTGATTACGCGGCCCTCGTCCACCCATTTATATGCGGGATCTTTTGGATCCAGTGTCGTATTGGTAGCCAGTCCAATGCTGGAATTAAAGTTCATCCAGGCAGATACTGAATAATACAGCTGGAATTTACCGTTACTGTAATGGATATCGGGTGCCCACAAACCAATCTTGTCTTTGATGTCATCGTTCCACCAGGAAAATCTGATGCTATCTTTTCCAAACACAGTGCCCGCATTCATCCAGTTAATCCTGTCTTTGGACGTTTTAACGGCCATTCCGGTGGAAAATATATAATAAGTATCCCCTTGTTTAATCATTACCGGGTCATGTACAAAAAGCTGGCCCTTTAAGCCATTGTTCGCTATTATTTTGCCGCCATCGCGCTGTTGTGCACAAACATGCAGGTGCATAAAAACAAACAGTTGAAGGAAACCGAAAAATATTTTCATGCTGACACAGGTTATTATATTAAAGCTAACTGACTGTAACCGTATAACTGGTTTATGACATTAATAAGTCATTAAACCAGGTTAATCAATTAGTGGATGAGCTGCCTGAGATTATCAAATTCTTTTTGTGTAATGGTAAATACAGTGCCGTGGCGCGTACCCACCGGGAAACTAATTTTATCAGAAATATCTGCCCAGTTTTTTAAATCAGCAGCGCTTACTGCTCCATAGGTATGCTGTGTGTATTTGTCGAAATACACTATCCATTTGCCATTTATTTTAATAGCAGTGGGGCCTTCTGCCCAGTAATTACCGGTAATGGGTTTTGATGGCTGGTCATATCCGCCGGTGAGTCTTTTGCTAACTGCCACGCGCAGGTTTTTTTGTGGTGGATTGCGGGTTTCATCTTTCAGGAACATAATATATTGATTGCCGTCCTGCTGAATGGTAGCATCAATTACATTAAAACCCTGGTCGTACAGTAATTTGGTTTTGCTGTATGTTTTAAAATCTGTGGTGATGGTATAATAGAGCCGGTGATTGTATTTATCATCTCCTGCTGTATCGCCATTGATAAACCTTCCGGGAATGGTAGTGGCCCAGTAGATCAGGTAGGCTTTGCTTATTTTATCATAAAAAATCTCCGGCGCCCAGCAATTGCGTGCCGTTGGCTCGTCTTTCATAACCGGTATAAATTGCTGGGTGCTCCAGTGAACGAGATCCGGGGAACTGGCGTATCCAATTCCGCCATCGTTCCAGCTAACGGTCCATACCATATGAAACCGGTTATCTGCACCGCGTATGATGCATGGATCACGCATCAGCTTATCTTTTGCAACTGCTGGTTGCAGTACAGAGCTGTCGTTGTTCAGTGCTGTCCATTTATACCCGTCCATGCTGTATGCCAGGTGCAGTCCATCCTGGCCATTGTCTTTGAAATACGAAAACATGTAAACAGGTGCGGCCTGTGAAAAGGCCAGTTGTACAAACAGCGTTGTTACTGCAGCCAGGATTATTTTTTTCATGATGTCAGTGTTCAAACAGGTCATGTGTTAATACATAATGTGCATTTTCATGGGGGACCATGGACTTTCAATTGAACTTAGCCGAAACTGGTTTGGCTAAAGCCCTGCATAGGGTGATTTCTTATTCCCCGGCCTAAAGGCACGGGGTTATAAACTCTACCGGATAACGGACTTTTATGTTAATTCGATTCACCACACAACTAACCATTGATAATAGAAGCATCGCAATACCATAGCCCTGCCCTCGCCAGCCCTAACCCCGTGCCTTCAGGCCGGGGTTGTTGCAACTCCCTCTTCGATTGGCTTTAGCCGAAACTGGTTTGGTCAGACGGGTCCGGCCCCATACCCTTAGGGAATATCCAATGCATGATCTGCAGGGAAATCCTGACCGCTCCAAACTTTTACGGCTGTCCATGGTAGTGAGGGTGCGGTCCAGAACTCGTCTGTATCCGGCAACCCCAGGGGCAGCAGGATGGTTGAGCAGAGGTATAAACTTCCTGTATTGATATATACATCGGCCAATCCCGGCTGATTGCCATACAATCCGATTGCCAGCCAGCCATCTTTCGTAAAAGTAGCCGGCGCCGCAAATGTTTTTTTGATTACGGCCGTCAACGCAGCACGTACCTGTCCCGGCGGCAGCGTTTCCGGCAATTGTTTTCTAAGTGCCATATCAGCCAGGTGATGAAAAGCGCCACCACGATAAACAATGGAGCGCCCTGTTACCGGGAAACTGCCGTCTGCATTGATCATTCTTTCCTGTAAAACGGCATACCGTTTATTTATTTTCTCCAGTTTTGGTGCAAACCATTCGTACGATTTTCCTTTTTCTCTCATCACCGTCAGTATATTCGCCAGGTAAGGCTGTATCACATAACTGTTATAATAATCCCAATGATATTGCATGCCATCTGAAAATAAACCATCGCCCACATACCAGTGCTGTGCAAACTCACGGATGCCATATTCAATTCTCAATGGATCGTATTCCACATTGTATTTACAAAAAAATGCTTCCACCATGCCGGAAAATAAAATCCAGTTGTTATACCCCGGCACTGTATTGCGGGAAAGCTTAAGCGCAGTGATTACCTGTTTCCTGATCCCGTCATTCATATGTTCCCACAACCAGGGGCACCTGATAAGCGCCAACGCAAGAAAGGAAGCATCCACCAGGGGCTGTGCGCCAGTCCATGTTAAATAATCTTTTGCAGAGGGGTTAGTAGCGTTGTCTATTGCCTTCAATGCCCATGCACGGTATTTATTGCGCAGCAATACTTCGTTATTAGTGCCGCCTTCCAGGTTTAGCCAGGGTGCAATGCCGGTCATAGTTCTTCCAAATGCTTCCAGGTAAGCGGCTTTTGTACGCAGCTCCCTGTTATCTACGCGCTCCGATAATACAAGCAGCAATTTTTCCTTTAGCTTATCTTCCGCCAGGTTCGACAAAACAGGACCGGCCAGTGCATCGAGATACTGAAGCCATACTACCCGGTCATTAGCAGCAACCGTCTTACTATTTTGCGCGGAGCTGCTGTACATCATCATAACCGGTATCAACAGTAACCAGACGGGTTTCATTTTCATTTAGCAAGGGCTTTATAACGTTTCATGGCTTCCACAAAATAATAATCAGCATACGTCAGCGGCACATCTACTTCAGATTTTGCCGGCAGGTGACCCACACAATGTTCTATAATAAAACCACCGTTGGTCCCGGCGGGTGCTTTGTATTGCGCAGACGACAACGATTTTAGCAGCGTTTCAACCGTTTGCATATACTCTTTTGATTGTGCGGCAGACGAATAACTGCTTAATTCTATCAATGCAGCTGCCATTACGGCTCCCGCAGAAGCATCGCGCAGAACATTGGGTATACCCGGTGCATTAAAATCCCAATAAGGAATTTTATCTGCAGGCAAATTGGGATTCGACAAAATAAAATGCGCAATGTGACTGGCCTGGTCAAGGTATTTTTTATCTTTTGTTTCGCGGTACATGACTGTAAAACCATATAATCCCCAGGCCTGCCCGCGCGCCCAGGCCGATTCATCGGCAAAGCCCTGCGCAGTTTTCTTTTGTTTTACCTCACCGGTGGCTGCATTGTAATTCAGTACATGGTAAGAACTGTAATCCGGTCTGAAATGGTTTTTCATGGTTGTATTGGCATGGGTAACCGCAATCTTGTAAAACGAAGAATCGCCGGTAACCCTTGTAGCCCAGAACAACAATTCCAGGTTCATCATGTTATCAATGATTACCAGGAAATCACCGGGCTCTTTCGAATCCCATGATTTGATACAGCCCACTTTTGGGTTAAATCGTGTAGATAAAGATTTGGCGCTGTTTAGCAAAATTTCCTTGTATGCCGGTTTTGCAGATAAGCGGTTGGCGTTGCCAAAACTGCAATACATCATAAAACCCAGGTCATGCGTGCCGGTGTTGAATTGTTCTTTTTTTAGCAATTCCAGCATGCGCAACGATTCTTTGTATAAAGCCTGGTCTTTTGTTTGTTCATAAAGGTAAAGCAGTGTACCCGGGTAAAAACCGCTGCACCACCAGCCGGAATTACTGAAACCATACTCATTTTTTTCGGGATAATAAGTCTTTGGAAATTTTTCGGGCGGAAGATTCTTCATTAAAACCTTGTACTGTGCAGCAGCATCGGTAAAATTCTGCTGAATGGTCTGCAGCAATGGTTTGTTTATTTTGTAACTAAATTTTTGTTGGGCCTTACCGCCAGTACAAAAAAATACTAACAAGAAAAATACAGTAAGCGGCCTGCTAATCGTTATCATTATACATTGATTTATTTGTTGCCTGTGCTGGTTTGCAGCTATTCTTACATTTTGAAAACTGCACGAATAAATGTAACGACTTTTTTTCTTTCGGCCATTCAGGGTTTTTTCAATGCAAATGCGGTCAAACGTGCGGCGTTATGCAGCCAGATGTAAGTCAGCTATCATCCGGCAATTTTTTTAGCTGCTAATTGTATACGAACCGGTTTGTTCCTGTCGCAAACCAGTTCGCCATTTCTATAAAACAATTCGGTTAGCTGTATCAGGCTTCTCTTGTCATCTGCTGATCCGCGTAGCGCGGGTTTATCTTTCCTTCTGCCGGGGTGCGTAAAATAAAAAAGAAAGACCCTGTTATTATTAACCACTACATCGGCATGACCGCCTATTGCCTGGTCATCCGTTCCGCTACCCGGTTCTTCCAGTATCCGGGTGGCCTGCCTGGTCCATTTTAATAAATCGCCGGAATAATATATTTCCATTCCCTTCCATACATCCACTATCATCCAGTATTTATTTTGAAAGCGAAACACCTTGGGTCCTTCACCATGTGCAGCAATAGCAATTCCTTTGTCAACCCAATTATACAAGTCTTTACTGTCTGCATAATAAATAGACTTGCCATCGCTTTCGTTGTTGTACCACAAACGCCAGTTGCCGCCGGGCAAATGAAAAATACAGGCGTCAATTACTTTATGATTGGCCAATTGTAAAGTAGATTCATATTTCCAATTCAGCAAATCAGTACTGGTAAGATGTACAATATCCCTCGGGTGGTTCCAGTTGGTAAATACGCCGGGCACATAGGTAAGGTACATATGATAAATACCCTTGCAGGAGGCAATTTCCGGTGCCCAGAAAGTATAGCCGCTGTCGGGGCGGTAATTGATATTTGCAGTGTCTTTGTATTTCCACACAGCGCCGTCGTCAGATTCGGCTATGCCTATACGTGTGCCATGTACCCAAGCCACGCCGGTTGTATCCGTCATAGTAGCACGGCGGTTGGTATAAAACATCCACCACTTTTTCTGCAGCTTGTTGTAAACAACCACCGGGTCGGCAGCGCCGTCATATACCGGATCGCGGTACAAAGGTTTGGGAGCAGTCTGTTGTGCAAGTGTTATTATTTGCAGGAACAATATACCTGTCAAAAGGTACAGGCGCGGCCATTGCATTATCATTGATCAATTTTTACCTGTTTGTATACTAACCAGCGGGTTTAGATTTTAACCGCCTGTCTTGCCAGCAGTTTCCATTCCTTGCCTTGCTTTGTCCAAATCAGCAAAATGGCAATTTTTGCCACGCCCGGTTTGCCATTATCACTGGTATTGGCATTCAATACATGACGCACAATAGCCGTATTACCTATTACCTTTATTGTCTGGTCAGATAAATCAATATTCAAAAAATCTGAGGCCCCGCTAACCAGTGCGTCTATAAACTCTGCCTGGTTTTGTACCTTGCCTGATGAATGCCCGTAACTCAAATCCGGGGACGTTAATTTCTCCAGGGTTGCTTTATCGGGATCTACCATCACCTTGCGCAGGCTTTCCACAGCAGCCGCTACCTCCTTTTCATCTTTTGACTGCGCCGTTAAAACGTTTCCGGCAGCAGTTATAATTAACAACAGGCAAAACAATTGTTTCATGATAATTATTTTTATTTGGGTTGATAAATTATTGTACAAATATAACCGGCGTTAAGGTAACCGGCCCAAATAAACCTGCCGCTTTTGGTTGCCAATTGGCTGCGGTAAACAATCCGTCTGTGCCCCGGTTCTTTGCCAGCCTTGCAGGGAAATTGGTATTGTAGAATTTCTTCCATACAATTCCGCGTTTGTCCAGGTCAGCAATGCGGTTGGCCATTCCGTTGGTTACCATTACCTGCAACAGATTATTATCTTTAAATTTTGCAGCAGGAATAATTAGCTGATAGGAAGGACCCAGCAATACAGCCAGCCTGGTTCCGTTTAGCATTACCCCCGCGGTTTCGCCAGCTTCTCCCAAATCCAAACGCCAGGCAGGTGCGTTACCCGGCGGTCTTCTGAACTGGATTTCATATTGAGCAGTGCCGGAAAATTTTTTTACATCGTCGCCCGGCAAATCTGTCCAGGAACCCAGCTTCTTAACAATAGCCTGGGCTGGCAATACAGGACCACCGCTGACAAAATTAATCTTCCAGTCGCCCTTAATAAGCTGTGCCTCTCCATTGGCTTGTGTATACGGAAACAATGTTCCATTGATTTTATTGATGGAAGTTTCTACAATAACGCTTTCGCCTGGTTGTAAATCAAGATAAACAGCCGTAGTGTTACCGGTTGCATTTTTGATTTTTGCAAGGCCCTTCCGCTCCAGCATAGCATCAAACAAAACCACGCTGGATGCCTTTACCTGTAATAGCACATCGCCTGTAAAGGCGTTGTTACCAGGATTGGATATAAAATAATAATTACCTGCCGCATATTGCCTGCGCACATATTGCAGTCCATTATCTACCAGCGGCTCCCTTCTTATTTTGGCGGCAGCCAACAGGGCCTGCAAATCATCGCCCAGTATAATCCGGCCCCTGCCCACATTGGATCTCCTGGTTCCATTTTCTTCAGTAAAATGTAATCCCGCCACTAATTGTTTAAAAGATGATTGTCTTTCAACCAGGTTGCCCAGTCCGGGTACGTCTGAGGGTATATTTTTATAAAAGATAATCGTTGCACCGGCTTCAGCCAGTTGCATCAATTTTTCCATTGTTTCCAACGGTATATATTTTGCATCGGCCAGTAAAAGGGTCTGGTAATTGCCGCCACCGGTTTGCAATAATGTGTTGTTATTTTTAACCTGCAGCAATTGCTTATCGGAAATAAGATCAAAAGCATAGCCTTGTTTCAGCAGGTATTCCGCGGCAGCTTTGAAATTTGTTTTTTCAAAACCTTTCATGCCATCGAAGTGCTGCAGCAGGGGGCCGTCCGGTTCACTGAATTTATCACTCAATGGAAAATAAACCAGTATATCATTATCCGGCTTCCCGCTTTGCAAAAAGCTCTGGCAACGGGCCACATAATTATTCAGCGTGCCAAAATCTTTCCAGAAACTATTGGCAGGTGTAAAATGTACGGCTGCATAAAACAACCAGCCAGGCCATGTTTCATTTTGCGGCGAATAATTGGTGCCATGCCAGAACACATGATTAACACCACCCACAAAATATTTGTCAACGGCTTGTTTTACATCGCCCAATGACGATTGAAAATGTTCGTCGAGCCAGGTGGCTGTTTCGGAAGATGCCAGTGGTTTGCCCATTATATTGGCAGCAGAGGTGGCAAATTTAAAACGCAGGATGTCTTCTCCTTCCGTTTCGGGTATATCAACCACCGCATAGCAATCCAGTATATTGGCGGGCGAACCATGGCTCTGGTTGCGAACCATTTTTCCTTTGGCAGCGGCCCAATGCTGCCATGGTTTGGTAAAATTTTCTATAATGAGTTCTGAGATGGTTTGCCTGTAATCATACAATACACGTATATTTTTTTCTGCCTTGTCTTTCTGGTAAAGGGCGGGCAATTCATTTTTCAAATCGTAGCCGCGGCGTTGTTTAAATTCTTCAAAAAATGCGGGAGTCCAGTTGCTTTGTCCTTTTGCATCATCTACTTCATAGCTATCATTAAAAAAACTTCTGAGCCCGGAAATATCCTGTCCTTTAAATGCCTCGTCAAAACGACTTAAATAATGTTGCAATGCAGTGGCTGAAAAATGATCTATCACATCACCTTCTCCCCCGGGCGCCGCACGCTCTACCATTTTTCCATGCCAACCCATAAACAATGCATACAGGGTCCAGTTGCCTCCGGCGGCCACCCAGTCAAGCTTTCCGGCGGTGTCTACTTTATTGGTTAAATCAACAGATTGCCCCCTGTCAGAATAGGCCATCAAAATGGTCAATGGCAATTTTTTGGGAAACCTTACCTGGTCAAATGCATATGCCTGCAAATTTTTATTGCTGGCGATGGGATAGGACAAGGTATTGATATCAATTTTCATCCCGCTTTCCGAACGGTACAATGCTTCCTGTAAAAAAGAAATTTTTTCGGTAAGACTATCGTCCTGTTTTACAATATATGTTTTTAGATTGATGTTTTTGCAGGCGTCGTCTGGCGTAACCCATGGACCGCCGAAGGGCCAGCCGGTGGCATTGGCCAAATCAATGCCCATGTTAAGGCGTTTGGCTTCGCTTAAAGTATGCCTGAGCATTTTCATCCAGTCCGCAGAAAGAAAATTAATGAATTCCGTTTCGTGGCCTTTTACGCCGTAAATGGGTGTAATCTCCAGTCCCCCCAAACCGGCCTGCTGGTATTTTTGCATAGCCGCGGTCAGATCGTTTGTATTGACGGCACTTCCCTGCCACCACCAGCGTGTCCATGGTTTGGCGGTTTGTGTAATAGCCGGCCATTGTACCTGCGCGTGCCCCGAAACAAAACATACAAGGAAGAAAACAAGCAGTTGATTTTTTTTCATGCAAAATTTATTGACCATTGACTGTTGACCATTGACCGTTGGCTATTGGTTATTGACGTCTGATGTCTCACGTTTGACGTCTCACGTCTCACGTTTCATAATCTCCGCCGCATATACATTTTCCACGCCTTCAAAATTGGCGCGGAATATTATCCACTTGCCATCGGGCGAAAAATGAACATTGGGTTCCAGCCGGTAATTATGATGTTTCATGTTCACCAGCTTTTCCGATTTAAATTTGGCGCCTTCGGGCGTAAACAAATAAATCCACATTCCGTCTTTTGCCCTGGCCACCTGTCCTTCATTGCCCCCATCGCCACAAAACAATTGTTGGTTGGGTGAAGTATTAAAATGTATGCTCCATTCATTCCTGGTAATCGAATATTTTTTTTCAGCGCCTGTTTTTATATTGGCACCGGCAACAAAAAAGTTTTCTCCTTTTGGCAGCTGCAAATCGAACCAGATTGTTTTGCCATCGGGTGCAAACCATTCATGCCCGGCAATCTCCATATTCATGGTTCTTTTATGCACCAGTTTAATTTCCTTTGAATATACATCAATTGTCCAAATCCTGTCTACCTTATGCCAGGGGCCTTCGTGGCAAAACATCAGCAATGCAGGTTCGGTAGTTGAAAACTGAACATGATTTAGCCAGGTACTGTCGGTGAAAATTTTCTTTAATTCTTTTGTACGCAAATCAATGGTGAACAGCGTCCGGGGCAACTTTGCCTCATAAATAATGTTGAAATAATCAGATTTTTTGGGATTGTTTTTAAGCAGCTCTTTCTCCTTGTCGTCCGACCAGGCGCCTGCCAGCAAGGTCTCATCGGCATTCAGGGTAGTAATACTTGCCTTAAAGTCAGCCGGGAAAACATATACCAGTGTAGTCTTCTTACTATCAATATTGGTGACATAGATACTATCCTGTATCTGGTAATAGACATTCCTCCCTTTTTTTCCCAATATCTCGCCATTCATGGGCAATGATTGATTGGTAATTCTTGTGGACTGAAGACTGGTAAGATCTACTGCATATAGTTGCTTATCTTTTGCATTGCTGTTATAGGTTTCCTGTTTGGCTGCCTTTTCACTATCGGGTTGTGTGGTTTCGCTGCTGTAATACACCATGCTGTTGCCGGTAAACGGGTTATTATGAAAATAAAAACCCATATTGCTGCGCCCATTATTGGTAAGCCTTATTACTTTATGATGCGTGTCTTTATCTATCCATGCGGCAGGCATTGCATGACCACCGGTTTCCAAAACTGGCTGCGCCCCTGCATGAAAACCGCCGGCAACACAGGCTGAAAAGAAGCAAATCCATTTATTCATATGACAAGTTGTATAATGTTAAACCAACATTTAAAAATAGATAAGGGTAAAGGGTAAATCGTCCTGACCCATCCTGACGAAAGCAGCTGACCGATGCAAGGGCCTGTGAATACAAGGTTAAAATGCCCGGTTATCAATATGATATGGCCCGCGGAGGCTTAGAAATAAATACATTGGTTTTGCAAAGCAGGCTTAAATTTGGCAAAATTTAATTTTCATTAAAATTACCTGGTTATGTGCGGAATCGTTGCTTATATAGGACCGCGTGAAGCTTACCCTGTTATATTAAAAGGCCTGAAAAGATTAGAATACCGTGGCTATGACAGTGCCGGTGTGGCATTGTTGAACAACGGGCTGCATGTATACAAGAAAAAAGGCCGTGTTGCTGAACTGGAAGAAAGCGTAATTGGAAAAGACATGCACTCTCATATTGGTATTGGTCATACCCGCTGGGCTACGCACGGAGAACCCAGCGATCGGAATGCACACCCGCATGTATCGGCCAATGGCAAACTGGCCATGATACACAATGGCATTATTGAGAACTATGCCCAGTTAAAAAAGGATCTGCAAAACAAGGGATATGTTTTTAAAAGCGATACCGATACAGAAGTCTTGCTCAATTTTATTGAAGACATTCAGAATAACAATAACTGCGGCCTGGAAGAAGCCCTTCGGATTGCATTAAAACGTGTTACCGGCGCCTATGTAATCGTATTGCTTGATGCAGACAACCCGGACACATTGATTGCCGCAAGAAAAGGCAGCCCGCTTGTAATTGGTGTTGGCAAGGGTGAACACTTCCTCGCCTCCGATGCATCGCCCATTATAGAATATACCAAGGAAGTGGTCTATGTAAACGATTATGAACTGGCCATTCTCCGTTCAGACGAACTAATATTGAAAAACCTGGGCAACGAAAAGATTACCCCCTATATACAAAAGCTGGATCTTGAACTGGCGGCGATTGAAAAAGGTGGCTATGATCATTTCATGCTGAAAGAAATTTTTGAACAACCCGATACCATTTACGATTGTCTTCGCGGAAGGCTGGACGCTGCAGCCGGCACCATAACCATGAGCGGCGTACAGAATTATATAGAACAGCTTAAAAATGCCCCGAGGATAATTATCGTTGCCTGCGGCACCAGCTGGCATGCCGGTCTGGTTGCCGAGTACATAATTGAAGAGCTTTGCCGTATACCGGTAGAAGTAGAATACGCATCTGAGTTCCGCTACCGCAACCCGGTTGTACATAAAGGGGATGTTATTATTGCTATCTCACAAAGCGGTGAAACAGCAGACACCATTGTGGCTATAGAAAAAGCAAAAGAGCAGGGAGCCATCATCTTTGGTATTTTAAATGTAGTGGGTTCATCTATTGCCCGCATTTCTCACGCCGGTGCCTATACGCACGCAGGCCCTGAAATAGGTGTAGCAAGCACCAAGGCATTTACTGCGCAACTGGCGGTATTAACCATGGTGGCATTAAAAGTGGCCTGTGAAAAGGGCAGCATTGATCAGAAACGGTATATGAATTTATTAAAAGAGCTCCATGAAATACCGGAAAAAGCAGGCATCATTTTAAAAAATACGGATCACATTAAAAAGATTGCTGAAAAATATAAAGATTCCGTTAATGCGTTGTACCTGGGCCGTGGCTATAATTTTCCCATAGCACTGGAAGGGGCATTAAAACTTAAAGAAATTTCCTACATACATGCGGAAGGTTATCCTGCCGCGGAAATGAAACATGGGCCGATAGCGCTGGTAGATGAAAAATTACCGGTGTTTTTTGTTGCCACCAAAGACACCTACTACGAAAAAATTGTAAGCAATGTTCAGGAAATAAAAGCCCGCAAAGGAAAAGTAATAGCGGTAGTAAGTCAGGGCGATGAAGCAATTGCAGGTATGGCCGATGATATTATGATTGTACCTGAAGCCGACGAAATTGTGGCACCGATGTTAAGCGTTATCCCCCTGCAATTGTTAAGCTATTATACAGGCATTGCCAAAGGTCAGGATGTAGATAAGCCGCGCAACCTGGCAAAAAGTGTAACAGTGGAATAATTAATGCCAGGCTGGCGATCACAAAATGCCAGCCGTTATTCAAATATCCATTCATGAACATTATTCATAAGAGTCCCATCAATTCATTGGGTTATAATTTTATTGCGCCCGGTTTTTTGCCAAAAGGTAAAAATGAATACTACCTGCGCAACCAGCAAAACAAAAACGGCCTCCATTACCGCAAGCTGACTGCATATGAAATAGAAGTGCTGGTACGCAACCGCAATACATCCGACGACTGGAACCAGATTTTGGTATCGGGCGCTTTTACACCGGAATTGGTACAAAACTGCAAGTTCTATGGACTGGTTCGCATCGGTAAGCTGGAAGCTTTTTATCTTGAATTTCATAACCTGCGGCGGCCGGTTGGTCTTTACAACAGTACCATTATAAGCGCCGATTTGGGCAATAATGTATCGATAGATAATTGCAACTACCTGTCTCACTATATTATTGGCAACGATGTGATGATAGTAAACGTTAATGAACTGGCCACTACCAGCTATGCACGCTTTGGAAATGGCATTGTAAAGGAGGGCGAAGATGAAGCCAGCCGCATCTGGCTGGAAGTGTGCAATGAAAACGGCGGCAGAAGCATTATTCCTTTTGATGGCATGCTTCCGGGCGATGCCTGGTTGTGGTCGAGATACCGGGATGACAACAGCCTGCAGCAGGCGCTTAAACAATTTACCGACAATGAATTCGACAAGCGCCGCGGATACTACGGCGAAATAGGCGATCGCACGGTTATAAAAAACTGCCGGATTATTAAAGATGTATGGATAGGAAGTGATGCGTATATTAAAGGCGCCAACAAATTAAAAAACCTGACTATCAATTCTAACGCCAATGCCAAATCGCAGGTGGGTGAAGGTTGCGAGCTGGTCAATGGCATCATTAATGAAGGATGCCGCATCTTTTATGGTGTAAAAGCCGTCCGCTTTTTCATGGCTTCGCATTCCCAGTTGAAATACGGGGCCAGGCTTATCAATTCTTATCTCGGCAACAATGCTACTATTTCCTGCTGTGAGGTATTGAACTCGCTTATTTTTCCGGCACATGAACAGCATCATAACAATTCATTTCTTTGCGCCGCTTTAATAATGGGGCAAAGCAATATGGCAGCGGGCGCCACGATTGGTTCCAATCATAATTCGCGCAGCCCCGATGGCGAGATAATTGCAGGCCGCGGATTCTGGCCGGGACTTTGTGTGAGCCTTAAACACAATTCTGTATTTGCCAGCTTTTCTATACTTGCCAAAGGCGACTACCCGGCCGAATTACACATAACGTTTCCGTTTTCTCTTATCAGCAACGATACCAGCAGGGACCAGCTGGTAATTATGCCTGCCTATTGGTTTATGTACAATATGTACGCACTGGCCCGCAATTCCTGGAAATATATTGATCGCGACAAACGCACCGACAAAACACAGTTAATTGAGTATGATTTTTTGGCGCCGGACAGCGTCAATGAAATCATTCATTCACTGGAAACGCTGAAACTGATAGTAGGCAATGCCTATGCAAAAAAGTTTAACCAGCGTATGACAGAGTTCGAATTGAAACAGACAGGCGAAAGACTGCTGGCATCCAACGACCGCCTGGTAAATGAGCTTGAACTGCTGGTGCCGGAAGCGGAAAACAGCGACCGGAAAGTAGTATTGATAAAAGGATTGCAGGCTTACCAGATTTTTAAAGAACTGGTAAATTATTATGCCGTTACTGCATTGCTGCACCTCATTGAAACCAATAAAATTAAAACAACCGATGTATTGCTGAAACAACTGCCCGCAGCTGGTAAATTACAGCCCTGGGTAAATGCAGGCGGTCAATTAATCCCCAATGACCAGATGATTAAACTGTTGCTGCAAATTCGAAATGGAAAAACAAAAAATTGGGCGGCTGTTCACCATTTTTATAAAAAGCAATCTGAACTATACCCTGCCCAAAAATTAGGGCATGCGCTGGCTGCACTGCAAACCGTCTACGGCATCAACCTAAAAAAAGATAAAGCGTCTTTAAAACAGTTGCTTCAGCAAAGTATCTATACAAAGGAATGGATGGTAAAAGGTATTTACGACAGCCGGGCCAAAGACTATACCAACCCGTTTCGTAAAATGGTCTATGAAAACAGGAATGAAATGGACAAGGTAACAGGCAGCCTTGAAAAAAATAGTTTTATCAGGCAGGAACAGGAAAACCTGGTTGCATTTAAAAAAACGGTCCAGCGCATTATTAAAGCCTTTAAATTATAGGGCCTGAAAATATTTGCCTGTAAGTACTCGTAATTACATCCTGACTGTATTACACTTTTACAAACCTGCATGTACTTATTTTTCCATCAGGGGTGCCTGCTGTTAAAGTGTAGACTCCCGGAGCAAGTTGACCCGCCTGGAGTGGAATAATATTATTACCCCTGTTAGCCCATCTGTTCATTGTTTGCATTAACCTTCCATCTGCATCGTAGATAAAGAGCCGGAAATTACCACTGGTAGCAGTGCTCACCACTATATTGGCACTGAACTTTACAACGGTGGGTTGCACAAGTATTACATCCGGCAGGCTTGTACCTGCATCAACCTTTATAATATTGCTGTAAAAAAATGAACCGCCTTTTTCAACCATCCTTAACCGGTAGTACAGGCTGCCGGCCGGTTTTTGTGTAACTGTATATTGGTATACATTATCGCCAGGTATATAATTAATAGTTGAAATGCCCGTAAAACGGTTGCCATCCAAAGCGCATTGCAGGTCAAAATAAGCCGGCTGCCAGTCATTTGCTATCGTCCATTTTAAACGTACGGCATCATTAAGCAATTCACCATTGAAAACAACCAGTTTTATTGGCAACGGGTTTTGAACGGCATCGCTGCCGGCAAGTGTAAAATAGCCAGTACCTGTATCAAACATACTGATAGGATGACTCACTACTGATCCGGCGGAACCCGCCGTGCCTGTAGTACCGTCATTGCCCGCGTCTGTCCAGCTGCCGGCAACCAGTTGTGATACCCTCAGGGCCGCCATATCGGTAACACCTCCGCTGTTTACATTGTCGAAAGACAATTCCACTTTGGCGGCAGGTGCCGGGGGAGCCGCTGCCTGCACCGACCAATATTCAATGGAAGAAGTATGATGAATGCCTTTACCAACCGTTGTAGCCAGCGTGCCCGGATTTCCTTTTAAAAATTCAACCGTGTAATTGCCGGTTACTTCTTTTAGTGCCATCCATCTTTGAACGTCTTTACCTACAGGAAAAAGGAAATGCCCTTCGGCAGCTAATCCTTCTTTTCTTAAGGCGCCATTTATAAAACTGTTTTTATTGGTCGAATCTGCATTTATACTGCACCCGGCCTTCAATGTTGTAAGAAAACCATTACTATGAACGATGCCTTTTACCAGGCTTAGTGTATACGGAAGCGATAAACCGGCCAGCAGAGAAACGCCCGCCGCGTTGTTGACCCTGAAATCGATACTGCCGGTAACAGCACCGGCAACCCGTATATTTTGATGGGTGTTGCCGTTTAATTCAATCGCTGGCAAACCCGCGGCCGTTTCGGTAATATCTCCCGCAGTCTGGATAAGATCTCCCTTTATAAAAACGGTGTTATTGTTCGACTGACTGGCCAGGTTGAATACGCCCCCATCTTGTTGATAATTGCCTTTAATGGTTGTTGCAGCAGTGAGATCAAGATTTATAACAACACCGGTTTCAATCAACAAATCGCCATTAATCACCAGGGGATGGGCGGCACTGCTTGCATACACCTGGTTGCCTCCTGAGGCCGCGGCACTAAAAATAAGTGTGCCATAAGTGCGTCCGCCAGACGCAAAAGTATAACCACCACCGGGCACATCAAATTTGAAGATACCTTTTTCTGTACCGGGTGATGCAGACAATACAGTTACCAGGGCAGCATGTGCCGACCTTGTATTGTGTACGTACAGGCCACCGTTGCTAATCCTGAAAGAATCGTTTACAACGATTGCCGCGGCCCCGGCCGTGCCGGATGAGTTAATGAATATGCCGCCATTGCCAATGCTTATACCATAGCCCTGTCCTGTAGCTGTAAAAGCAGGGGCAGCGGTGTTGATTGCGGGAAGCACCAACTGTATATTATTGCCGGCCACTGGCATTATGGTAATGGTCTTAATAACGATAGCCGCTGAGCCACCCGGCAATGAAACCGTATAATTACCGGCTACCATACTGTTATCCAGTAAAACATCATCGTCTTCTGCAGGAATACTATTGCCGGTCCAGTTGGCGGGGTTTGTCCATTGTCCATCTCCTGCTTCCCCATCCCATTTTACCTGGGCTGTTGTACGAATAGAAACAAGTAATACAGACAGGCACAGCAGGTTTTTGATGCTGTTGCATTTTTTTTCAAAAATGGAATAAGGCATTGGCAGAAATTATATAACAGCCTAACAATATGTTTTTACAGGGGACGTGATACCATGATGAGCTGTAAATTAATTGGAAGGACAAAAGTTATTATGATGAAATCATCGCTTTTTTCATGTTTTTTTCTCATCCTGTTCTTAAGGCAAAAAAAAATCTCCTGGCGGAGATTTTTAAATTATATGCACTGCTTAATTATTTTTTTCTGAAGAACAACCGCACCGGAACTCCCTTAAAATTGAAGCTTTCGCGAAGACGGTTTTCAAGGTAATTCTTGTAGGGTTGTTTTATATCGTCGGGAAAATTGCAGAAAAATGCAAAAGAAGGAACAGGTGTAGGCAACTGAGACACGTATTTAATACTTACGGCATGCCCCCTTACCACGGGTGCATGGTACTGTCTTACCGCATCCTGTATGGCTTCGTTGAGCTCTGAGGTAGGTATTTTTTTATTGCGGTTATCATATACTTCCAGTGCAGTTTCTATTACCCTGAAAATGCGCAACTTGTCTTTAACGGATATAAACAATACCGGTATATCTGAAAAAGGCGCAATGCGTTCCTTTAGTTCCTTTTCATAGTCGCGGGCGGTATTGGTTTCTTTTTCTACCAGGTCCCATTTGTTTACAATTAAAACAACGCCTTTGCCTTTGCGTGCGGCCAGGCTGAAAATATTGATATCCTGGGCCGTAATGCCCTTTCCTGCATCCAGCATCAGCAAACAGACATCGGCCTCATCCATTGCTTTTATGGCACGGATGACGGAATAAAATTCAAGATCCTCCATCACCTTTGTCTTTTTACGGACGCCGGCGGTATCAATCAAAATAAATTCTTTCTGGTAAAGTTTGTAATGTGTGTGGATGGTGTCGCGGGTAGTTCCTGCAACATCGCTTACAATCGTTCTTTCTTCACCAATCAGCGCATTCAGCAAAGAAGATTTACCAACATTTGGCTGGCCAATAATAGCAAATTTGGGCAACCCCTCCCCTTCTTTTACAGCATCTTCTTCGTCGCCTGGTATACCCGCCACAATTGCATCCAGTATTTCACCGGTGCCACTGCCAGTCATGGAAGAAAGAAAAAATATAAATTCAAAGCCAAGGCTGTAAAATTCTGATGCTTCCAGTAAACGTTCGTGGTTATCTACTTTATTCACCGCCAGGTATACCGGCTTGGAGGTTCTGCGCAGCACATTTGCCATCGACTCATCCAGCTCTGTAATACCGGTAGAACAATCAACTACAAATACAATGGCGTCTGCCTCATCCAATGCTACCAGCACCTGTTTTTTTATTTCCCTTTCAAACACATCCATGCTTTCGGGCACAAATCCGCCGGTATCAATCACGTTAAATGATTTGCCATTCCAGTCTGTTACACCATATTGCCGGTCGCGGGTTACGCCGCTGATATCATCCACGATGGCTTTGCGCTGTTCGAGCATGCGGTTAAAAAAAGTGCTTTTGCCCACATTAGGTCTTCCCACAATGGCTACTGTATATCCGTTCATAATAATTTCATTTCTATCTCATCCCAACCCTCTCCAAAAAGAGAGCGGTTGATTTAATTTGTTAGATTGATGTTGTTCAAATTAATGATCGCCAATTCCTTTGCCACCATGGCGGCCCTTCGGTGGGGGCTGCGCCCCCATCTGACATCTGACGGCCTTTCAGGCCTGTACAAACAAACGACAAAATTCATAACTTGCGCTGCCAAAGATCATCTCACCACTCACCACTCACCACTCACCACTCACCACTCACCACTCACCACTCACCACTCACCACTCACCACTCACCACTCACCACTCACCACTCACCACTCACCACTCACCACTCACC
>Ga0068859_100000072_pt1 | contig 93515 bp, 75 predicted proteins | sample KBSSwiS22_FD_66585 | JGI IMG/M metagenome (GOLD analysis project Ga0068859, IMG submission 66585) | Switchgrass rhizosphere microbial communities from Kellogg Biological Station, Michigan, USA - KBS Switchgrass S2-2 | ecosystem: Host-associated > Plants > Roots > Rhizosphere > Soil ...
GCGCGACTGTGGGACCTCGCCGATCCCAACCGACCCCGGCAGATCGGCGAACCCCTCACTGGCCACACCGGCGCCGTCTGGTCGGTGGCGTTGACGGTGGACGGACGCACCCTCGCCACCGGCGGCGCAGATGGGACGGCGCGACTGTGGGACCTCGCCGATCCCAACCGACCCCGGCAGATCGGCGAACCCCTCACTGGCCACACCGACGACGTGTACTCGGTGGCGTTGACGGCATACGGAGACACCCTCGCCACCGGCAGCTATGACCGGACGGCGCGGCTGTGGGACCTCACCGACACCGACCGACCCCGGCAGGTCCGCAGGCACCTCACCGGCCACACCGGCGCCGTGTACTCGGTGGCGTTCACGGTGGACGGACGCACCCTCGCCACCGGCAGCGGAGACCGGACGGCGCGACTGTGGAACCTCACCGATCTCAACCGACCCCGGCAGATCGGCCGATCCCTCACCGGCCACACCGACGGCGTGACGTCGGTGGCGTTCACGGCAGACGGATTTACCCTCGCCACCGGCGGCATCGACAAGACGGTGCGGCTGTGGGACCTCACCATCCCCACCGAACCCCGAGGGTGGGGTCAACCCCTCACCGGCCACACCGGCGACGTGAGGTCGGTGGCGTTCACGGCAGACGGACGCATCCTCGCCACCGGCAGCGGAGACGGGACGGCGCGACTGTGGAACGTCACCTTTCCCACCCGACCCCAGCAGATCGGCGAACCCCCCACTGGCCACACCCGGCAGATCGGCCAATCCCTCATCGGCCACACCGACGGCGTGACGTCGGTGGCGTTCACGGCAGACGGACGCATCCTCGCCGCCGGCGGCATCGACAAGACGGTGCGGCTGTGGAAGCTCTGACCGACTAACCATCGGTCGGTGCAGTCCACGGTGACACAATCCCGTCGCCGGGAACGCAGTCGGCACTGCCGAGGCTCGTCCAGTCTGGATCTGTTCTGTGATCCAAGCCATATGTGTCCCATAGGCAATTCATCCATGTACGGGCTGAGCCGACACGGTTGGCCAGATGCACGCGGCCTCAGTGGCCGCCAGCGGCCTCGACGAGCTCGGTGAGGACGCCGCCGAGGCCCTTCGGATGGATGAAGGCGATCCGGCTGTTCGAGGTGCCGTGCACCGGGGTCTTGTTCACCAGGTCGAAGCCGCTGACCGTGAGCGACGCGAGCGCGGCGTCGATGTCGTCGACGCCGTAGGCGATGTGGTGGATGCCCGGGCCGCGCTTGGCGAGGAACTTGCCCACCGGCGTGTCGTCACGGGTCGGCTCGAGCAGCTGGACGTAGGAGCCACCGGTGTCGCCGGCGTGCACCAGCAGCATGGCCTCACGGACGCCCTGGCGCTCGTTGGTCTCCTGATGCACGCACTTCAGGTTGAACGCCTGCTCGTAGATCGGGATGGTCTCGGTCAACGACGCCACTGCGATCCCGACGTGATCGATCCTGGTCAGCACGCGGCTAGCGTGCCCCGGCGTCATACCTGCCGTCCACCGATGCAGCCGTGACACGCGCGACTACGGTCAGAAGGCCGCCCTCCGTCGGCCGCCCCGGCGGGTCGGCCTCATGACGCCGGGCCGTTCCGCCCTCCGGATCAGGCCGGCTGGCCGCCGGCGCGAACGATCCGGTATCCGGCCGAGGCCAGCAGCTCCGGGATCAGGAGCACCGCCTGGCGGTCCTTTTCCCTGGCGCTTTCCGACAGCTCGCCGTAGGGCAGGAGGTCCGGGTGGATCAGGGCCTCGTTGTCCCGCACCGGGCCGAAGCGCCACCCGCTGTCGACGCGCTCGCGCATCCAGCGTTCGTGCTCCATGCGCGCGAGCCGTTCGAGCTCATCCTCAGTGAACGCGAACGGCTCTGGCTCCGCGGTCATGCGGGCGCTGGCCAGGCCGATGGAATGCAGCTTCGCCTCGATGTCGCGCGCCTGGTCGTAGTTCTCCGACCGGTATTTCTCCGGGAGGATGTTCCAGGCGACCAGCGCCTCGTTGTCGCTGCGTGCCTCCCCGGAGTCCAGCCGTAGCCGGACGTAGTTCGCGTGGATCGCCGACGCGAGCAATTCGAGTCGGTCGTCGGTCGACTCGGCCGGGTCGATGAGGCGGTCCAGCTCGGAGAACACGATGAGATCTCCATAGAGTGCGTACATCGGACTGTCGCTCGGCTGCCGATCGGGGGAGAACTCCGTCGCCAACGGGTTGTTGCGGTTCACCCGGACGACCACGGAACGCAGGCTCGGTGGTCGCGCCGTCGCGAGTGCCTTGCGTAACGCGAGCTCCTCGTCGTCGTAGCAGACGAAGATCTGCTCGATGTAGCTGTCGGGGGTACTGGGATGCACGAGCCAGTCGAAGTCGACCTCCTCGGCGGCGACATCGCGGCAGTCCATGTCGAGTGCCCGGTCGATGACTCCGTAGCGCGCCCGGAGGCGCCCGGACACCGCGGAGGCCGACTCGTCGACGACGACGACCGGCAGCGGCTCGGCGCCGAGCCCCGCCCGTCGGCGGGCTATCTCCACCAGCAGCTCCTGCCCAAACGGACCAACCCCGGCGATGACGACCGGTGTGTCCTGGTCAGGCGTCCAGCCCCCCTGACCCCCAATGTCGCGCAGGAGCGCGCGCACACCCAGCCGGCCCACGTTGAAGAAGTCAATCTTCATCGGGTGGTCCCGCGGCCGGCGCAACGTCAGCATCCACAGCGCGTCGAAGACGTCTGGGTCCGACTCCTCGACGTAGCACGCCAGTGGCGAGCGCCGTCCGGCGACGACGTCGGCCGCGGCGACCAGCACCGCCGCGTTGCTCACGGTGGCCGATCCCACGACGTACAGGCGGGCCGCCCGGGTGAGCCCGGCAGCCCGCAGCACATTGGGCCGAGTCGGATCGCCGACGAGCCAGGCGGCCCGCTGTGTTCCGGTGACGGCCCCCAGCGGGCCGGGATCGCGGTCCGTCACGAGGACGACCTGGTGACCGCTCGCCTCGAGCTTCTCCGCGAGCGCGAGCACAACCGGGTCATTTCCACAGATCACCACGTGGCTGCGCGCGAACCGTGCCTGCAGCCGAGCCCCCGGCAGCACCAGGGCATCGGCCACGGCGTAAAGCGTCGCCGCCGGGGCCAGGAAACGCGCCACACTGAAGAAAGCCGACATACCGACGGCGTTTGGCGGAAAATCTGGCGGCTGGAAGACAAAGAGCGACAGGCTTCCGTAGACCGCGTCGACGATGCCGAGGCGCGCGCCGGCCGCCTGGTACATCAGTTCCTGCCCGACAATGGCGAACGTGATCGCCAGAAGCGCGTCCAGTGCGCAGAGGACCCGCCAGCCACGCGGGGTGAGCAGCACGCCGAACGTCCAGGCCGCTGCACGCCGCCACGACGGCCTGCCTACGCCGGGCAACAGTCCTCCCCCGAAGATGAAGCCGACGTGTTTGGGCTCGGGCCGGGCTACGCGCCGCCGCGCGCCACCGGCGGTCAGGCGTTCTCGTCACCCAGCGACTCGCGGCTCAGTGAGCCAACAACCAACGACTCGGTACCTAGTGACTTGACACCCAGTGATTCGACATCTAGTGACTCGACATCTAGCGATTCGACACCCGGTGACTCGATGCAGCCGCCGTCTGATGCAGCTGCCGTCTTCTGCCAGCGCGCCCGAAGATCTCTGACAGGCAGCAGCAACCGTATCAGTCAGAGCCTGCTGGTGAGGCGTTTGTCGAATGCTCGCGACAGCCGCGAAGGCGACGTCCTCCCGGACCGGCGCCGGCGGCCGCCGGCAGCCGCCCGACGAGGCTCAAACCGGGCCCTTCGGCCCGGCTCCTCCTTGCCTTCCGCCGCTTCCCGTCCGCTTCCCGTCCGTTTCCTCCGCTCGTGGCGCTTCTTCCAGACGTGTCGTCCGATCGCGGCGATCATTTCGGCTGGAGCCCGGAGCGGACCGTGCAATGAGAACCTGGTCCGCGTGACCATCCTGCCGATCCGGGTCCTCGGCGACCCCGTGCTGCGCACTCCCGCCGAGCCGGTCACGGTCTTCGACGACCGGCTACGCCGGCTCGTCGACGACATGATCGAGACTATGTACGCGGCCCCCGGCGTGGGACTCGCCGCTCCGCAGGTCGGCGTCGGCCTGCGGCTGTTCGTGTTCGACACGGACTGGCAACCGAACCGCCCCGACCGCCACGAGGACGACGCCGATCCCGCCGCCGCCGACCGGCCGCGTCGGCGCCAGCCCCGGGCCGTGGCGAACCCCGTCCTCGAGGTCGGCCCCGGCGAGCAGACCGACCAGGAGGGCTGCCTGTCGGTACCCGGCTATCACTATGCGACGACCAGGGCGGCGAGCGCGACCGTGCGCGGAGTGGACGCGCACGGTGAGCCCGTCGAGTACTCCGGCACCGGCCTGCTCGCCCGCTGCCTGCAGCACGAGGCCGACCACCTGGCCGGCACGGTCTACCTGGACCGGCTCACCGGCCTGGCCCGCCGCTCGGCGGCTCGGGCGCTGCGGGACCCGGCGTTCCTGACATCTGGCCAGTCGGGCGGCGCCCAGCCTGGGGGGCCGGGCCGACCGGCAGGCGACGACGGCGGTTTCCTCGCCGCGCTGCGCCGTCGCCGCTGAGGCCCGACCCGCGGCGGGTCCACAGCGGGGCCGTGGCGGGGCCACGATGGAGCCACGGCCGCCCGCGGTCAGCCTGCTGTCAGCCCACGGTCGGCCGCGGGCTGACGGCGGGCCGTATCGTGCGGGGCATGGTGATCGATACATGGTGATCGACCTGCGCAGCGACACGGTGACCCAGCCGACCGCGGGCATGCGCCGCGCGATGGCCGAGGCGGAGGTCGGCGACGACGTCTACCGTGAGGACCCGACGGTGCGCGCGCTCGAGGAGCACACCGCCGGTCTGCTCGGCCACGAGGCCGCCCTGTTCGTGCCGAGCGGGACGATGGGCAACTTCTGCGCCCTGCGGGCCAGCGCCGAGCTCGGCACCGAGATCATCGCCGACGCCGAGGCGCACATCGTCACCTACGAGCTGGGCGGGCTCGCCGCACTCGGCGGAGTGCAGACCCGCACCGTCGCGGGGCTCGCCCGCGAGCTGGACCTCGGCGAGCTCGCCGCGCAGATCCGGCCGCCCGCGGCCCCGAAGACGTACAACATGGTCTCGACCAGCGTGGTCGCCGTCGAGAACACCGAGGCGCGCGCCGGCGGGCGGATCTGGCCCGTCGACCGGCTGGAACGGCTGCGGGCGATCACGGACGAGGCGGGTGTGGTCCTGCACTGCGACGGCGCCCGGATCTGGAACGCGGCCGTCGGCCTAGGCGTCGAGCCGCGTCGGCTGGGGCAGCTGTTCGGCACGATGTCGGTCTGCCTGTCGAAGGGGCTGGGTGCTCCCGTCGGCTCGCTCGTCGTCGGCAGCGCCGGCCACGTCGCCCAGGCACGGGTATGGCGCAAGCGGCTCGGCGGCGGGATGCGCCAGGCGGGGGTGCTCGCGGCCGCCGGCCTGTACGCGCTGCGTCACCACGTCGACCGGCTCGCCGACGACCACCGGCGCGCGGCACTGCTCGCCTCGACGCTCGCCGACGCCGCCCCGGGCAGCGTCGAGCCCAAGCTGGTCGACACGAACATGATCTTCGTGATGGTCGCGGACGCCGACGGTTTTGCTGCCAGGGCAGCGGCCGAGGGGGTGCTGGTCGGCACCGCCGGCCCCAGGTCGCTGCGGATGCTCACCCACCTGGACGTCGACGACGACGACATCCGCGCCGCGGGCGACGTCCTGGCACGGCTACTCGCGTCGCAGGACCTCCCCCGACCCGGCGGTGACAGATTGTGATGACACGGTTGCCTGAAGGGGCCAGCGAGTCGGCTCGGTGACGGCGCCGGGACGCGCCCCGGGCGTGAAACGGCGCCCACCCGCGGTTTCGGACGGACAATCGCCTCCATGACCCTTCCCGCGTCCGCCGCCACGGGCGTCGTCACCGAGCCGACCGCGACCGGCCCGGTCGTGACCGGCCCGGCCATGACCGGGTGTGCGGCGGACAGCCGGACGGGTGACGAGCCCGCCCCGGGCGGTACCACGGGCGGGACGGGCGACGCCGGGACACGCGGGGCCGCCGAAGGAGCCGAAGGAGCCGAAGCCCAAGGGCTCGTTGCACCTGGCTTCGAGCCGGTACGGGCGGCGTTCGAGCGTGTGCTGGCGGCGGCGATGGGCACCGGCGCGGCGGTGGCGGCCTGGCACGACGGCGCCTGGGTGGTCGACCTGTGGGGCGGCCGGGCGGACGCCGCCGGCACGACCGCCTGGGCCCGCGAGAGCATCGTCATGCCCTACTCGGTGACGAAGCCGTTCGCCGCGGTGTGCGCGCTGCTGCTGGTCGACCGCGGTCAGCTGGACCTGGACAGCCGCGTGGACCGGTACTGGCCGGGCTTCGCCGCCCCCGCGACCGTCCGGCACGTGCTCGCGCACCAGGCCGGTCTGGTCACGTTGGACCGTCGGCTGCCAGCGGAGGCACTGTTCGACTGGGATCTTGTCTGCACCGCGCTCGCGGCCCAGCAGCCGTTGTGGTCACCCGGAACTGCACACGGTGAGTCGGCGCTGTTCTACGGCCACCTCGTCGGCGAGCTGGTGCGGCGCGTCGACGGGCGGCGCCTGGGGGCCTTCCTGCGCGAGGAGGTGTGCGGGCCCCTCGAGCTCGAGTTCGCGATCGGCCTCACGCCCGCGGAGCAGGCCCGCGCGGTCGAGGTCACCGGACTCGACGCAGCGTTCCGCCGCCGCGTCGCCGAAGGACGCCCGGAGATCTACCGCCGGGCGATCGACAATCCGCCGGGAATCCAGGACGGCGCGGTGGTCAACGGCGCCGCGCTGCGGGCCGCCGAGATCCCGGCAGTCAACGGGCACGGCACCGCCAGGGGCGTCGCCGGGCTGTACGCCGCGCTGCTGTCCGACCAGCTGCTCAGCCGAGGGCTGCTCGCCGAGGCCGTGACGGCACAGTGCAGCGGCCCCGACCGGGTGATGGGCGGGCTGAACGCCTGGGGGCTCGGATTCGGCGTCGACGACGACGGTTTCGGCATGGGTGGCCTCGGCGGCAGCCTCGGCTGGGCCAGCCGCGCCGACCGGTACGCCTATGCGTTCGTCACCGGCTCGATGGGGGATCACGCCCGCTCCGACGCCGTCGAGAACGCGCTGCGTGGCTGTCTCGGCCTCCCGCCGCTCCCGGCCTGACGAGACCGCCGCCGGGCCAGACCTTCCGGCCACACCTTCCGGCCGGCCTCCAGCAGTCCTCCCGACGTAGGTGGGAACCCCGGCCTCGAGCTCCAGACGGGAACCATGCCGCCGATCCCGCGAGGATTCCGCGGCGTTGCGCCGATACGCCGTCGCCAATGGAGCGCCGAGTGCGTCCTGGTTCCGTTGCGAGGTTCCGTTGCGAGGTAAGGACATAGGGCGATGACGGTCTGATCCGACTGCAGTACGTGGCCGGCCTCGGCACCACACCCATGGGCTGTCGCCACACGGCTACCCGCTTGACGTGTGGCGATGGCCGCGGTCGTGCTGGCCACAAGTCGCGCTGGCAGGAAGTTGCCGGATAAATGATGATTTCGTCCGATCGCTTCAGGGCACCACTAGCCTGCGCATTGACAAACCGGCCCTGGCGCGGCCGGGCCCACTGATGTTCGGAGGTAAGCGGTGATTACCGCGCTCGCGGCGGTGGCCCTGGTCCTGACCGGCCTCGTGGCCGGAACGATGACGGTCGGTTTGGCGGCCATCCGGCCAGCGATGCACTCGCTGCCGGTGGCGTCGTACATCACCGTCAAGCAGGCGTTCGATGTCAGCTACCCGCGCTTCATGAAGCCACTCCAGGTCGCCGCGCTGGCCGCGTCGCTCGCACTGACGATCGCGGCCGCGGTCGACGGCGCCGGGACGGCAGCCGCGTGCGCCGGCGTCGGGTTCGTCTCCCTGTTCGTCAACGTCATCGTGACGGTCCGCGGCGACCTGCCGATCAACGTCGCGATGGCCTCCTGGCGCCCAGAGGCACCGCCCGCGGACTGGGAGCGGCAGCGGCTGCGCTGGGACCGGTTCAACGCCATCCGCACGACCGCCGCCGTCGTCGCTCTCATTCTCCTCGCCGCCACCGCCGTCAGCGTTTGAGCGGTCCCGCCGGAATCGCACGTCGTGGACGTCACTCGCGGACGGAACGCCGGGGCAGGACCGATAGCATCGCTGCAGGGACGGGTTGTTCCGTCCCGCCGGCCACGTACAGCACCCAGACGAACAACGCACGCATGAAGGGTCCACGGTGAGCGAACCGCATTCGGCACACCACACCAAGCCCCTGTCCTGGGCGATGGTGGTGATCATCACCATCGGCACCATCGTCGGGACGGTCGGGGTCTGCATGGCATCCTGGCCGATTTCGATCATCGGGGCCGCGGTCATGGTCCTCGGCGGCATCGCCGCCCTCGCCTCCGGGATCATGAATGACGTGGACGACATGCCGAGCCGCGACCTGTGGCCGATCGGCGGACGGGACGCGTCCTACCGCCGGCAGATCGAGGCCTGAGGCCAGGTCACCGCCACTTCACGCGGAAAGCGGCGCACCTCGCTACCCGGGAGGTGCGCCGCTTTGCCGTCTCCCGGCCCGGCCGATTGCCGCTCCCGGGCCGTCGCGTCGTGCGACCATCACCGGTGGCCGCGCCGCGCCGGGCGGTGTGGACGGACCGCGAAGGACCACCGGTGAGTGACATTCCCGCGCCACACCACAGCAAGCTCATGTCCTGGGCGATGGTCTTGATCATCAGTGCCGGTTTCACCGTCGGAACGATCGGGGTCTGCCTGGCATCGTGGGCGATCTCGATCATCGGCGCCGCCGTCGCGCTGGTCGGCGCCGTCGCAGCCCTGGCTACCGGGATCATGGAGGACGTCGACGAGCACCCCAGCCGGGACCTGTGGCCGATCGGCGGGCGCGACCCGTCCCGCCGCCGGCGGCAGCTCTCGAGCTAGCTTCCTCCCCCGGCCTGGCGCCGGCTGAGATCGGCGCCGGGCCGCTCCGCCGCACGCCCATCTGACCCGCCGACCCGCCGACCCGCCGCCGAGGACCGACGCCCGGTCGGGTCGGGATTACTCGGCTAGCCCTGCGGCGACGCGGGCAGCCGGTCGAGGAAGTCGCCGAGGCGGCCGGCAAAGACGTCGTTGTCATCGCCGGCGACCATGTGGCCGGCACCCGTGACGTCGACGTACTCGGCGTGTGGGATGAGCTCGAGCAGCTCGGCGACGCCTTCCTCGCTGACGATGTCGGACTGCTCGCCGCGCACCAGCAGGACCGGGACCCGGATCGACCGGGCCGCGGTGCGCAGCCGGTCGCCCCGGATGTTCTGCTCCGCCTCGGCGAGAAACTCCTCCGACGACAGGGAGGCGCCGTCACTGGCGTCCCGGCCTGCGCTTGCGCCCTCGGGGCCGGCAGCGCCGAGGACGCCGTCGCCGAGCTCGCGACGGGCCTCCTCACGGATCTTCATGAAGGCCGGGTCCCAGTGCCAGTGCCAGCGGCCGTCGCGCAGCCGCAGGTTCTTCTTCAGCCCCTCCAGGCTCGCCGGCCGCTTGCGGTTCGGGTTGTAGGCGGCGATCGCGTCGGCGGCCTCCTCGAGGTCCGCGAACCCGTTCGGCGCCGACGTCATGAATTCGAAGATGTGCTTGACGCCCGCCGGCTCGATGCGCGGGGTGATGTCGACGAGGACCAGCGCCCGCCCAAGGCTCGGTGCGCGGCCCTGCGCGAAGAGCGCAGTGTTTCCGCCCATCGACGCGCCGACCAGGACCGGCGGCACGCCGAGCTGGCGAACGATCTCCCCAAGATCCTCGGCCATCGCGACGTGGCTGTAGTCCTGCCCCGGGTCCCAGTCGCTGTCGCCGTGGCCGCGGGCGTCCATCGCGATGGCTGTCCAACCGTCCTCGGCCATCCGTTCGCCGGTCCGCCGCCACGAGTGGCGGGTCTGCCCGCCGCCGTGCAGCAGCAGCACAATCCCGCGGCTCACACCGGTGGGCGGGTCCCAGCGGTCCCCCACAAGCCGCAGCCCCGCCACCTCAAAAGTCACTTGGTCTTGGACGCCCACGGCCTTCCCTTCGTCTCACGCCCCGTCGCAGGCCGCGCCGCGCCGCCGCCGACAACGACGACCGGCTCATGGCCCCGACTTCTCAGCAAATCACCGACATCCCTTTACGACGTGCACAGATGCCACCCGGCCAGAACATGTGGGCAGGCTCACGGCCTGCTCGGTAGGGTCGACGAGACCGGCCGGGCACGGCCGCCCGGCCAGGCGAAGGAGGCGCAGCCCGGTATGGATCTCGGTGGAGTCGGTATCTGGGACGCCCGGCTGCGGTTCGGCGATCCTGGCCTGGCGGCCCAGGCGGCTGCCGAACTCGACGAGCTGGGCTACGGGACGATCTGGATCCCGGACGTGGGCGGATCCGTGTTCGACGCGTTGGAGAACCTGCTCGCGGCCACCCGCCGCGCCGTCATCGCCACCGGGATCCTCAACCTCTGGATGCACGACCCGGCCGACGTCGCCGCCTCGCGGGCGGCGCTCGCCGAGAAGTTCGGCGACCGGCTGCTGCTCGGCATCGGCGTGAGCCACGCCCCGCTCATCGACGGCAAGAACGAGCCGGGCCACTACCGGGCGCCACTGCGAGCCATGACGGGATTTCTCGACGCTTTGGACGCCGCCAGCCCGCCGGTGCCGGCGGACGGCCGGGTGCTCGCCGCGCTCGGCCCGAAGATGCTCGAGCTCGCCCGCACCCGGGCCAACGGCGCGCACCCGTACCTGGTCACCCCCGAACACACCGCGATCGCCCGCGAAGCCCTCGGCGCCGGCCCGCTGCTGGCCCCCGAGCAGACCGTCATCCTGACCGACGACCGGGTCGCCGGCCTGGGGATCGCCCGGAAGTTCCTGACCGACTACCTGCAGCTGCCGAACTACGTGAACAACCTGCGCCGGCTCGGGTTCACCGACGACGAGCTGTTCGCCGTCAGCGACCGCCTCGTCGATGCCATCGTCGTCATCGGCGACGAGGCCGCGATCGCACGGCGGGTCGCCGAGCATCACGCCGCCGGCGCCGACCACGTCTGCATCCAGGCTCTCAGCGCCGAGGGCGGCCTCCCCCGCGACGCCTGGCGCCGGCTGGCCCCCGTGCTTCTCCCCTAGCGGAGGCGACGGGCCGTTCCGGGGTGGCCGCGGGGCGCGCTACCGTGGCGGCGGGAGGTGGCGTCTGGTGACCGCGGGGACCACTGACGGTGGGCGGGACTGGCCCAGCTGGGACGTCCCGGTGGAGCTGCTGGTCGTCCTCGGCCCGGACACCGGCGTGCCCGCCGGGCCACCCGCATCGGCCGGACCGGCGCCGGGGAGCGCGGCTCCGGGGAGCACAGCCCCGCCGCCGAACCGGCCGCTGACGGCGCTCGAGGCGCTGCGCCGGCTCGCGCCGGTGACCCTGGACTGCCCGCCTCGGCTCGCGCTCGTCCGGCTGCCGCCAGAACGGGCCGGCGAGGTCACCGGGCAGCCCTACGTCGTCGGCGTCTACGCTGCGGCCCCGCCGCCGGCCGTCACGGCCGCGCTACGCCCGGCCGAACGGCTCTTCGTCGACGCCTGGCTGCTGCGCGTCGAGGACCGCGACTACCGCAATCGCCGGCGCCCCGGCGACCGCCTCCCCTGGGACACCCCGGGCTACGAGCCCCCCGACCCCCCGGGCTCCGCCATCCCGGCCTGACCCTGCCCGCCGGGACCGGCGCCGCCTGGGCTACTGGCCGTTGGAGGGAACCGCTGGCAGGTGGCCGATGTCGTTGAGGGTGTGCAGGACGGCGGGGCCGTCCGAGTACCAGGCGAGGGTCGTCAGCGAGGCCAGGTCCAGGTGCAGCCGGTAGAAGACCGCCGGCCCGGCGCCGAGTGCCAGCGACACAGCCGACTTGATCGGCCCCATGTGGGTGACGACCAGCAGCCGGCCACCGGGGAAGGCGGCGCGGTGGGCGGCGAGCGCCGCGTCGACCCGCTCGATCGTCGCGGCGAGGCTCTCCCCGCCGGGCGGCGGGACAGCCGGGTCCGCGAGCCAGGCGGACAGCTCGTCGGGATGGCGCTCGCGCGCCTCGGCGAACGTCAGCCCCTCCCAGGCGCCGAAGTCGGTCTCCCGCAGCTGCTCGTCGACGACGAACGCGACCTCGTCGCGCCCCGCCGCCGGAACCAGCCCGCCGACGGCGGCCTCGGCGGTCTGCCGGGCGCGCCGCAGCGGCGAGCAGACCACCGCGTCGAAGGACTCGCCGCGCAGCCGGGCGGCCGCGGCGGCCGCCTGGGCCTGGCCCTGGTCGGTCAGCGACGCGTCGATCGTCCCGCCGAAGCGCTTCTCGATCGACACCGGGGTCTGCCCGTGGCGCAGCAGCACCGTCCAGGTCGGGGGTGCCGGCGGGGTCATCCAGCCGGTCAGCCGGCGCGTCGTCGGGGACGGCGTCGGTTCCGGCTCGGGTGACTGCCCGGCCAGAGGCGGCGCGACGATGGCGGAGCCTCGCGCCGCCGGCGGCCCTAAAGGCGGCATGGTCGTCGCAGGCTCCCAGACCCGGCCGGCGGCGGCCGCGTCCATGGCCTCGTTCGCCAGCCGGTCGGCGTCCTTGTTGCGCTCGCGAGGTATCCAGCGGTACCGGACGGGGGAAGGCCGGGCAGCGGCGAGACCTGAGGCCTCCGCGGCCAGCGGCCGCATCGACGGATGCTTGATCTTCCAGCGGCCGCTCATCTGCTCGACGACGAGCTTGGAGTCCATCCGGACCTCGACGTCGGCGTCCGGGGCGACCTCGGCGGCGGCCCGCAGGCCGGCGATCAGGCCCTGGTACTCGGCCACGTTGTTCGTCGCGACGCCGATCGCCGCGGCCCGCTCCGCCAGCACCGCGCCGCTGTCGGCGTCCCGGACCACCGCGCCGTACCCCGCGGGGCCGGGGTTGCCCCGCGACCCGCCGTCAGCCTCGACGACCACCCGCGCACTCACGCCCACGCCCACGCCGCCCCCCATGGCCAGGTCGGGCCGGCCGGTGCTCCTGGCGCCACTAGAGGCCCGACTCTGCGGTGCGGACGAGGATGCGCCGGCACTCCTCGCACCGGACCACCTCGTCGGCCGGGCTCGCGGCCAGCGCACGCAGGTCGGCGCCGGACAGCTCCAGGTGGCAGCCTTCGCAGCGGCGGCGCACCAGCTTCGCCGCGCCCACGCCGTTCGACGTCGACCTGATCCGCTCGTAGAGGGTCACCAGGGGGGCGGGCAGCTGCGGCGCGAGGCCGTCCCGGTCGCGGCGGGCGTCGGCAACCTGGATGTCGAGCTCGGCGAACGCCTCGTCCCGGCGGGCGGCGGCCCCGTCCAGCTCGACCTGGACCCGGTCGCGCTCGGTGACCAGCTTCGCCAGCCGCCCGTCGAGCTCCTCGGCGGCCTCCATCTTCTCCAGCGCCTCATCCTCCAGCACGCCCTGCCGGCGGGCGAGCGACGCCAGCTCCGACTGCAGGTTCTCCAGCTCGCGGGCGTTGCTGACCTGCCCGGCGTCCAGGCGGCGGCGGTCCCGGTCGGCCCGGGTGCGCACCAGGTCGATCTCGTCGTCGAGCTTGCGCTGGACGCGGGCGAGGTCGGAGATCTCGGTCTGGACCCGGACGATGTCGGCGCGCAGCGAGTCGACGACCTTGGCGCGCTCGGCGATGACGGCGAGCTCGGGCAGGTCGCGGCGCCGGGCCGCCAGCCGGTCGAGGCCCGAGTCGAGGGCCTGGAGGTCGAGGAGGCGGAGCTGGGTGGCTGGGTCGGCCTTCATGGGCTCCTCGCGGCGGGCTTCGCGGGACGGGCAGGGACGGGGCGGGCGGGTTACGGCGTCACGGCCGCGGGCCCTGGGGACGTGCCTGAGGGACGTGCCTGGGGGACGTGCAGCCGCCACGGGTCGGTGACGAGCGTCGACACCGACGTGACCACGGTACGGCCGGTGGCGGACAACGCGGCGGAAAGCCGCTCGGCCGCATAGGCGAGCCAGGGCCACTCGCTGGCCCAGTGCGCGACGTCCACGATCGCCACGGGGTGCGCGGCGACTGCGTCGAGTACATGATGATGGCGCCCGTCGGCGGTGAGGAAGGCGTCCGCGCCGGCGGCCGCCGCGGCGGCCGCGAGCTCGCCGCCGGAGCCGCCGCACACCGCGACCCGGCGCACCGGCCGGTCCGGGTCGCCGGTGGCCCGGACGCCGCCGGCGGTCGCCGGCAGCGCGGCCGCGGCCCGGGCGCAGAACGCCGCGAGCGGCTCGGCGGCGGGCAGCTCGCCGAGCCGGCCGAGCCCCGGGTGGTCGCGTCCCTCGGCGAGCGGGCGCACGTCCCGCAGGCCGAGCGCGGCGGCGAGCGCGTCGTTGACGCCGGCACAGGCCACATCGGCATTGGTGTGGGCCGTGAACAGCGCGGTGCCGGCGCGGACCAGCGTGGTGACGACCCGTCCGCCCGCCGTCGTCGCGGCGACGCCGTGGACGCCGCGCAGGAACAGCGGGTGGTGCGTGACGAGCAGGTCCGCGCCGAGCGCCGCCGCCTCGGCGGCGACCTCGACGGTCGGGTCCACGGCGAGGTGGACGTGGCGGACGGGCGCGTCGGGCTCGCCGACCGACAGGCCCACGGCGTCCCACGGCTCGGCGAAGCCGGGCGGGTAGGCGTCCTCGAGCGCGGCGACGCAGTCGGCGACGGTCACGCGGCCGTTACCGGCCGGGGCGGTCACGGCGGCCGGGGCGGTCACGGCGGCGCCGTCCACGCCGTCACCCGTCGTGTCCACGTGGTTGTTCATCAGCGCGACCCTACCGGGGCTCGGAGGCGGCAAATCGCAGCGCCGTAAGTTCACAGGCGGTACGGACTGTCCGGACGAACGAGCTGCATCGACAGTTTCTTCGTATCTCTGGCGTCTTCATGGCAAAACGGGACGGACGGCCGGCACCACAGACCGTTCATGACGAAGGGAGACGGCCTCATGGCCGACGTTTCGGTGCGCTTCCAGGTCGCCGGTGACTCCGAGATCGTGCTCAACCTGGCCACCGGCCAGGCAGTCCGGCTGGTCGAGGCGATCATGCGCAAGGTCTCCGAGGCCATGAGCGCGCAGGCCGCGGCCCAGGGCGGCGCCGGGGCCGTCCCGCCGGGGATGCCCATGCAGATGCCGGCCTGGCCGGACATGATCGCGGGGCCCGCCACCGGCGGCGGCCCGCCGCACCGGCTGCCACCCGGCTGACCAGCCCCGGGCCGGGACCGGCCGGGACCGGGCCGGGACCGGGGCCGGCAGCCACCGGACAACCACGGCCACGTGGTCACCATCGCCGCCGCGCAGCCGCACGGTCGCCACCAAGCGGCCCTTGACGGGACGGTTGGCAACAAGCTGCCACGGCCCGGACTCCCGCGACCGCAGGTCGCCCAGTCGCCGTTGTCCACAGGCTCCGGTGAAAGCGCCCGATCGACCCAGAAGGCACGATACAAATCCCCACAGCACTCCCCACGAATCTCCTACGAAGGGACAAGGAATCAACTATGGCGGGGGATGTTCCGGCCGACGAGCGGGTGTTCATCGCGCCCGGCGCCTCCGGTCCTTCCGGGGCGGGTGGTGCCGGCCTGCGCGCGGCGCCCGACGACCACACGGCGGTGCCGGCCACCAGCTCCTCCGCCGGCACGGACCCCTCCTCCGCCTTCACAGTCGGGGAACGCGTCGTGCACCGCTACGGCCGGGTGCACGTCACCGCCGTCGCGACGCCGGCCGGCCGGCAGCAGACCGCCGAGGGGGCGGCCGACGGGACGGTCGTCGCGACGACCAGCCTCGCCGCCGGGCTGGACCGGACGGAGACCCTCGGCCTCGAAGCGTTCCGGCTACGCGCCAGTGCCACCTACCGGCGCGGCAAACAGCAGCGCCCGCGTGACGGCGAGCCGTGGGACATGGCGCACGCCTGCACCGACATCGCTCCACCCCGCGGCGCGCACGCCGACGCGTCGCAGGCCGACGCCACGGACGTCGGTGTCAGGAACGGCCAGAACGGCCAGGCGCCGCAGCCCCGGGCCATCGCGGCGGTCGCCCCCGAGAGCGCCACCACCGCCGCCGCCCGGGGGGACGCCGGGGCCGCGCCGCTGAGCTCCTACCTGGAGGGCAGTGTCGCCGTCGGCCTCGTGCTCGTCGAGGGCCCGACCAGCGACCTGCAGTTCACCGCGGCCGAACGGACGAAGGTCGTCGCCGAGGCGCAGAACGGCCTGTCCTGGCTCGCCGCCGCCAACCCGGCCGCCGACGTGACGTTCAGCTACGACATCCAGATCGTCCGGCTCACCAAGGCCGCCGACCCGTCCCAGGACGACCTGGAGGCGTACTGGCGCGACCCGACGATGGCCAAGCTGGGCTTCCAGGCGAACTTCGACGGCGTCTACGACTACGCCGACGCGATCCGCGGCCAGCTCGGCACCCGCTGGGGCTACGTCGCCTTCGTCACCAAGTACCCGGTCCGCTACTTCGCCTACGCCGCCATCGGCGGCCCGCGGCTCGTGCTGACCTACGACAACGACGGCTGGGGCCCCGACAACCTGGACCGGGTGGTAGCCCACGAGTCCTGCCACATCTTCGGCGCGGTCGACGAGTACGCCTCGTCGGGCTGCGACTGCGGCGGCTCGTTCGGCCGGTTCGGCGCCCCGAACGGCAACTGCGACGCCTGCGCCAGCCCCGCGGTCGACTGCCTGATGCGCGGCAACACCTACAACTTCTGCCGGTACACCCCCGCGCACGTCGGCTGGGGCCGGGGCGCGGCCGGGAACCCGGTGCTCATCCAGGCCAGGGGGCTGGGGCAGCTCGGGAACTTCGAGCTGGTCACGCCGTCGTCCTTCTCCGGCCTGACCCACCGCTGGGAGAACTTCGACCAGCCGGGCTACCCGTGGGAGGACCCGTTCCAGACCGCGCAGGTGCTCGGCCGCCTCGACGCGGCGACGATGGTCCAGAGCAACCTGCAGAATCCCGGCGCGCTGGAGACGGTCGTGCGGGTCGGCGCCGACCTGCACTTCCTGTGGCGGGACAGCACCAGCTCGTTCGCCTGGTCGAAGCCGGGCCGGATCGCCACCGGGGCGTCCGGTGTGCCCTCGCTCGTGCAGAGCCGCTACGGCTCCCGCGGCAACTTCGAGCTGCTCTTCCCATCGACCGGCGTCGGCCTGATGCACATGTGGCGCAACCACGACGTCGCCGGCTTCCCCTGGAGCAACCCGCGCCAGATACTGCCGGAGCTCGGCCACGTCGACGCGGTCAGCCTCATCCAGGGCAGCCGCGGCGGCGGCGTGGGCAGCCTCGAGGCGGTCGTCCGGGTGGGCAGCCGGCTGGCCCACATCTGGCGTGACCAGACCTCGGCCGCCGCCTGGCACGTCACCGTCTCCTTCGCCGACGGCGTCGGCGGCAACCCGGTGATGATCGAGAGCGTCTTCGGGACGGCCCGCAACTTCGAGGTCGTCGTCCCGTCCGCGACCAGCGGACTGATCCACTTCTGGCGGAACAACAGCGCCTTCGGCACCCCGTGGAGCGGCGCCCGCCCGTTCGCGACGAACCTCGGCCGCGTCGACGCGGTCACGATGATCCAAAGCAGCTTCCAGAGCCATCTCGAGGTCGTGGCCCGGGTCGGTGACCGCCTCTACCAGCTCTTCCGCGACTCCTCCGGCAGCTGGTTCCCCACCAGCCGCATCGCCTAGCCCGGGCGGCGATCGCCTAGCCCAGACCGCGGCGGCTGGCCCCCGCCGTCGAGGGTGGTGGCGATGGTGTCGAGGAGGGTCTCCAGGTCCTTGAGGGGGGCGCAGGCGGAGCGCGGGCGGGGTTCCGGGAGCGCGGCGAGGACGCGCATCTCGGTGACCAGGCGGGTCAGGGCGTCGGTCTCGGCGAAGGCCGGGTCGCTGATGCTCGGGCGCAGCGCCGCCTCGTGGGCGCGCCAGATCACGGCGCGGCCGTCGAGGCTGATCCGCTCGCCGCGCGCCCGCCGCTCGTCGTCCGCCTTGCGCGGCACCCAGGAGAACAGGTCCGACAGGCGGTTGTGGGAGAAGCCGGAGAACGGCTCGAACGACACCCGGTCGGAGCGGGCCGCCGGCTCGGGAAACAGGTCGATCGCGTCGCGGTGCAGCTCGCCGCCCTTGCTCTTGTGGTACGGCTCCAGGTAGACCACCCGGGCCAGCCCCGTGGCGATGATGTTGCGGGTGCACTCGTGGCAGGGCAGCGTCGTGCTGTAGAGGGTGCCGCCCTCGATCGAGATGCCGCGCCGGGCGGCCGACGTGATCGCCACCATCTCGGCGTGGGTGGTCCGGCCGTACTCGATGACGTCGAACAGGTCCGCGTCGCGGATGTTCTCGTCGTTGATCGCGAGCTCGGTGAGCTCGGCGACGGTCCGCCCGCGCAGCTCGGGGGTGAACCAGCCGGGGCGCAGCCGGGCGATGAGGTCCGCGAGGATCTGCGCCCGGATGCCGTCGGAGGCGTCGAGGCCGGCCATGAACTCGCGGCCGTCCGGCTGGCTCTCGGTGTGGTAGTAACCGCCGCCGGCCTTGGGCACCTCGTTCGCACCGACCGCGACGATCTGCTCGTCCACCATGATCGCGGTGCCGACGCGCCGGGCCAGCACCGCCGTCGTCAGCGAGCCGCGGTAGGCGGCGGCCATGCCCAGCTCGTCCATGGTCAGCGTGTGGAACGGGTGGCTCTGGATGCACTCGACCAGGCGGCGCACGTGCCGGCGAGTCTGGGTCGGGTCGTCGCAGCGGACGAACAGGTCGCAGCGTTCCAGGGCCGCCGACGACGACAGCCGCAGCCCGCGGCCGACCGGTGGGGCGGTCAGGCTGGTCGCCAGGCCGAAGTCACGGTCGACGGCATGGGTGGCGGCGCGCTCGGCGTCGGTGGCCGCGAGCCCGGCGCTGCGCTCGAACAGCTGCGCCAGCATCCTGGCCCGCTCCGGGCGGGGCGCGTCGCAGGCGACGAAGAACGCACGCCGGCCGTAGACCTGCCGCAGCGTCTCCACCTCGGCCTTGTGCGACAGGCTGTCCAGGACGAACGCGCGCGGGCGGGCATGGTCGAGGTCGGCGCCGCCGCGGATCCGGTGGATCTCGCGCACGCCGACGAGCGCGACCGCGTCGGCCCGGCCCAGCCGGGCCCGCAGCCGGTCGCCCGCATCCATCAGCAGCTCGCGGCGCGTCGGCTCGTTCGCCGGCGGGTCGCCGCGTCCGGACGGCTGGGCGGGCTCGACCGACGGGAGGAGGGCGTCCAGATCGATCCGGAACACCAGATAGTTCGCCGCGGCGAGCGCGGCGTGCAGCTCCTGCAGCACGGGCGCCGTCTCCGTGCCCACGGTCCGCACGATCCCGAACACCAGCTCCGGTGTGCGCAGGTGCTCGGCGAGGCCCAGCAGGCACCCGTTCTCGTCGTCCGCCATGATCTCCTTGCCGGCCCGCCGCCCCCGCCGGACGGCACCTGCCGCCACCACCCTGCCAGACCGCTCGGTCCGGCCGCTCGGTCCGGCCGCGCTGTCGGACTCCCCTGCCGGACCACCCTGTCAGTGCCCCGGGCCCCACCGCAACGCGGGCCGGCGGCCGGCGGCCGGCGGCCGGCCGCCGGCCGCCGGCGGGCACGCCGGGCCGCGGCCGGCCTAGAGGACCAGCTCGGTGACGAGGTGGATCACGAGGCCGGCGAGGGCACCGACGACGGTGCCGTTGATCCGGATGAACTGCAGGTCGCGGCCGACCTGCAGCTCGATGCGCCGGGACGCCTCGGCCGGCTCCCAGCTGGCGACCGTGTCGCCGATGATCGCCGCGATGTCGCCCTTGTAACGGCCGACGGCCCGGGTCGCCAGGTCGGCGGCGGTCCGGTCGACGGAGGCGGCAAGCTCCGGGTCGCTGGCCAGCTTCGCGCCGAACGACGCGAGGCGCTCGGTCGCCGTGCGGCGCGCCACGCTGTCCGGGTCGGTCGACAGGTCCAGCAGGATGCCCTTCGCCGTCGACCACATCGCCTCGACGGCGTCGGCGGCGACCGGCGAGGCAAGCGCGTGCGCCTTGAGCTCCTCGACACGCGCGCGCAGGTCGTCGTCGGTGCGCAGCCTGGTCGCGAAGTCCGTCAGGAAGCCGTCCAGCGTCCGGCGGATGCCGTGGCCGCGGTCGGCCCGCAGCGCCATGACCAGCTTGAGCGCCTCCTGGTACACCTTCGCCGCGATCGCCTCGTCGACCCACTTCGGCGACCAGACGGGGGCGCGTTCCAGGACCGCCGCGTGCACCGCCTCCGGGTTCTTGACCAGCCAGCTCTCGGCCTGCTCGAGCAGCACGTCGAGGGCGCGGTGCTGCAGCCCGTCGGTGATCGCCCGGTCGAGCAGGGCGCCGAGCACGGGCGCCCACGGGATCTCGACCAACCGGGGCACCACGGACTTCTCGACCAGCTCGACGACGAGCGCGTCGTTCATCCGCGTCAGGGTGCTCGCGAGCCGGGCTGCCGCCTCGGCGCTGACCCGGTCGGCGTTGGGCTGCTCGCGCAGCCAGCCGCCGACCCGGTGGGCCACGCCGATCTGGTCGACCTTGCCGCGCACGACGTCCTCGGCGAGGAAGTGGGTGGCGACGAACGACTCCAGGCCCCGGCCTAGGTCGTCCTTGCGCTTGCGGATGATCGCGGTGTGCGGGATCGGCAGGCCCAGCGGATGACGGAACAGCGCCGTCACCGCGAACCAGTCGGCCAGCGCGCCGATCGTTCCCGCCTCGGCGGCGGAACGCACGTAGCCCACCCACCCGGGGGCGTCGTGCCAGAGGGAGGTCGCGATGTAGACGGCGACCGCGAGCGCGAGCAGGCAGGTGGCGACCGTCCGCATGCGGCGCAGCCCCGACCGCAGCGCCGCCTGTTCCCGCGCGTCCGGCCCGCCGTCCACTCATCCCCCCGCCACCGCCACTTCGGATCACCATACGGCGTGGCGTGGCGTGGCGGGAGCGGCGGTCCCGCAGGCGAATCGCTACCGTGGGTAGCTACCGCTGCGCGGGCGGCTTCTGGACGAGGCGGCCTGGCCGAAACCGGGTGGGCGGGCGTAGCGCTCCCGGCGCATCCGGCGGACGATCACCGCCAGGTTCGCCATGGCGAAGGCCCCGACGACGCAGAGCAGGATTGCCGGCACGGTCCAGCCCGCCGAGGCGAACAGGCCCGCGACTACCCCGCAGAACACGATGGCGAACAGGGCGAGGACGGCCCGCAGGCGCAGCGGGCTGCGCGCAGGCGCCGCGCCCGTGAGGGCGGCGAATCTGCCGGCGGAGCGACGCGGCGCATCCGGTCGGCGCTGGGAAGGAAGCATCCGAGTCACGTCGTCCGGTGTGCCCGGGCCGCCGCCGCCAAACCGTGCCACCGAGCTGGGCGCCGCCTAGCTCTGAGTGCCGCCCAACTGGGCGACGACGTCCCGCCAGTCGTCGCCACGGCGGGCGGCGAGGCCGGCGAGCACCGTGGTCAGCTGGTCAACCGATGTGGGCGCGGGCGGCGAGCCGCCGGCGAGCAGCCCGCGCAGATGCCCGAGCTCCGACGGCGCCCGCTGAACCAGGACCCGTTGGAAGTCGAGGGCGATCGGGAGCCTGCCCCCGTCGGCCGGGCGCTGGCGCAGCTCGGCCATGGCCGAGCCCATCGCCCACTGGACTATCAGGACGAAGGCCTCGTACGCCTCGCGTGCGCCGAATCCATGGCGGACCAGCACATCGATCACGTTCTCCAGCACGTCGACGATCTGGTCCAGCGGGAAGGCGCCGTTCTGGAACTGGGCCAGCAGCGCGGGTGACTCCACGAACGTGCCCTGGATGACCTCCGCCCACTCCAGCAGCCATACCGCCCAGTGCTGGTCGCGGTCGGCTGGCAGCTCGACCGCCGCCGCGGACTCGTCGGCGGCCATCCGCAGCAGGTCGTCGCGGCCCCGCACGTAGTGGTAGAGCCCGGGGACGCTCACGCCGAGCCGTTCGGCCACCGAGCGCAGGCTGACCTGATCGATGCCGATCTCGCCGGCGGCCCTGGCGATCGTCGCCCGGTCCATGCGCGGCGGCCTGCCCACCCGACGCTCGACCATGCACACCTCCCGCCGCGGCGCTGCCGATCCAGATCGCTTCGCGATCCGGCAGGAACCCCGGCGGGGCGCCCGAAGAAGGATCATTCTCGCACGCTTTGACGCTCCGGTCTCACCGAGCGCGCGCGGTTCGTGGCAGAACGCGGCGAACGCGGCGGCCGACGGCGGGAATCCCTGGCGTCAAGCCGCCTGGTCAGCGGCCACCGATCGCCGGCCACCCGATCTCCGGCCACCGGCCGCTGGCCGCTGATCACCGACCGCGAGGCTACCGCCTGGTGAGCTTGGCGATGGCGGCCTGGGCCTCGGGGGACCTCGAAGCACGGGTGAAGACCTCGCCCTCCAGCGTGGCCGCCGCGTGCAGCTCGGTGGTCGTGGTCTCGCCGTGCAGCAGCTTGCGGACCGCCGCGAGCGCCTGGGCCGGGCGGGCGAGCAGTGCCTCGACCCGGTCGGCGACACGGGCCCGCAGCGCGTCCGCGTCTCCCAGCACCTCGGTGACGATGCCGGCGTCCAGCGCCTCCCGGGCGGTGAAGACGTCACCGAACAGCAGCAGCTTCGCCGCCCGCTGCGGCCCGGTGATCCGCGGCAGCAGCGCCGACGCCGCCGCCTCCGGCACCACCCCGAGGTTGACGAACGGCATGCCGAACTTCGAGCGCTCCGTCGCGTACACCAGGTCGCAGTGCAGCAGCATGGTCGTACCGATGCCGATCGCCGCGCCGTCGACCTCGGCGACGAGCACCTTCGTCGTGTCGATGAGCGCCCGGATGAAGCGGTCCGTCGGGCCGCCCGGCTCCAGGACGTCGCGCTCGGCGAGGTCAGCCAGCTCGTTGCCGGCGGTGAAGGCGCCGCCACTCCCCGTGAAGACGACCACTCTGATGGTGTCGTCGGCCTGTGCGCCGACCAGCGCGTCGCCAAGCGCCTGGTACATGTCCTGCGTGATCGCGTTGCGCTTGTCCGGCCGGTTGATCCGGACGGTGAGCACCCCGCCGGCGGCCTCGGTCTGCACGTGATCGGTCATGACCGTCTCCTACCAATGATCGCGGCCGTCGCGCGCTGACCCGTGGGCGACGCAACAACGCCACGGAAGGCGGCACCGGATTCGGCCGCGGGGCGGCTTCGAAGGTGACGACGCTCGGACGCGGCGCGGCCGGCCGAGCGCCGGATGGACCGTGCCCGGCCGGCCGCGCGAGGCGCCGTGGGTCCGCCGGCCGTCGCAGGCGTGGGCCGGCGTCCCCCATGGCTCAATCAACCAGCTTGATGGCCTGCTTCGGGCAGGCGCGGACGGCCTTCTCCAGGTCCGGCCGCAGCGACTCGTCGGGCTCCTCCTCGACCGACAGGTACTCGTTGTCGTCCAGCTCGAACACCGACGGCACCAGCCCGACACAGATCGCGTTGCTCTCGCAGACGTCGAAATCGACGACGACGCGCATGATGGCTCTCCTTCAGTGGTGATCCGACGGGGCTTCCAGCTCGGTCGACGGGGCCGCCGGCCCGGTCAGTTGAGGCTGGGTGGGATGCGGGCGAGGCCGGGAGAGCTGACGGTCGTGATCGTCATCAGCAGGGCGAGCTCGCGGCGCAGCATCGCCTGTTCGGCGCGCAGCCGGCTGGCCGCGTCCGGCGCCTCGAGCAGCTCCTGGCGATGCGCGATGTCCGGCACGACCGCGGCGGCAACCAGGTAGGACAGCGCATCCGGGTCGCCCGGCAGGTCAGGCAGGCGGATGTCCAGCGCCTTCTTCTCGGCGAGCTTCGCGGTGTACTCGCGCAGAAGGGCCTGGACCGAGGGCACCAGCGCCGCCGAGGCCTCGGCGTCACCCGCGTCGTCGGGCAGGTAGGTCACCTCGCCGAGCAGGTAGGGCTTGCTGTCGGCGTCGACGGACTGGATGGCGAACCGGCGCTCGCCGACGGTCATCAGCGAGTACCGGCCGTCCGGCATCCGCTCCGCCCTGCGCAGCACGGCCGTGCAGCCGACGTCGTAGGTCTCCGGGCGTTGCGGCCCAACCTCGCGGCCGTGGCGGATCGCGACGACGCCGAACTGGCGCGGCGCCTCCTGAGGCAGCTCGAGCAGCTCGCCGACCAGTTCCCGGTAGCGCGGCTCGAAGATCTGCAGTGGCAGCATCAGCCCCGGCAGCAGCACCGTCCCGAGCGGGAACAGCGCAAGCCTGCCGGTCGCCGGCGCGCGGTCCCGGTCGCCGGACGCGTCGTCCGCCCCCGTCGCGTCATCCGTCACGCTCGTCCCCTTCGTCGCCTCCTCCCATCGTCCCACCGCGCCGGCCCGCATGCCCCGTTCCCCCCGCGCCCCGCGCGTCGGTCACGGGAACCGGCGGGTCAGCGGCTCGCGCTGGTGCGCGGCGCGCGTGAAGATCGGCAGGAAGGCCGGCATCCGCTCGGGGGTGGACCATCGGGAGCTGACGACCGGCCTGGCCGGCCGGGCGGCGCGGCGGGGCAGGAACGTCACATCCGCCCAGTCGACCTGCAGGCCGCCGCACCGCGGGCAGCGACGGCCGAGCGCCGGCGACGGCACCGGCACTCCCCGATGGAAGTACGCCTCGCCGACGTCGCCCTCGTAGCCGGTCCACCGGACCACGTCATAGCCCTGCCGCCACTCCAGCAGGCAGCGCCGGCACGTGAACAGCACCTCGACCGGAGTCCGCTCGACTTCCATCGCCACCTCCCGGGCAGCTAGCCCCGTCTGAGCGCAACCGGAGCGTCTCGGGCACCGGTTCCCAGTCAGGACCTGCCCGGCGTCCGCACCCCCAACCAGCCCAGCCGGCCCCAACGGCCCGTCGCCCCCGGCTGGAGGTGCGATCAGATGCTACGGCACCGCACCGCACCTCCGGACGCGGGCGACGGGCACGTCGAGTGACCGAGCGAGCCGTCTGGCAGCATGGGCACCCGTGACGACCGAGCAGGCGCCGGCCTCGTCGTCGCGACGGGCGGCGCTGGCCCTCGCCCGGTGGGCGATACCTGCAGGGTGGCCGGTGTTCGCGCCAGTGGCGCTGGCCGCGCTGATCGCCCTCATCTGGGTGACCTACGTCCATCCGCTGGTCCACTTCGACATCGACGTCTTCCTGCGGGCGGGCCGGGCCGTGGCGGCCGGGCGCGACCCCTACCCGCGGCCGGGCAGCCCGGACGTCTACTCCGGTTTCGCCTTCGTCTACCCATACCTGGTGGCGGTCCCGTTCGTCGTGTTCGCCTGGCTGCCGCGGGCGGGGGCCGAGGCGCTGTTCATCGGCCTGTCGGTGCTGGCGGTGCTCGCCGCCTGCCGGCTGGCCGGGGCGCGCCGCTGGAGCTCGTACGCGCTGGTGCTCGCGGCGTCGAGCACCATCATCGGGCTGCAGATGGGGACGCTGAATGCGGTGCTGTTCGCCGGGCTCGCGGCGGTGTGGCGGGTACGGGACCGGCCGGTGGCCGCGGGCGGGCTTGCGGCGCTGCTCGTCTACAGCAAGCTCTTCCTCGCCCCGCTGCCGTTGTGGCTGTTGCTCACCGGCCGGCGCCGGGCCGCGGCGGTCGCCACCGGCACGCTCGGAGTCCTGTTCGCCCTCGGCGAGCTGGTCAGCCCGGTCGGCCTGGCGACCTACGGCGACATGCTGAGCGTTCTCGCCCGGGCGGAGGCGCCCGCCGGCCTGAGCCTGACCGGGCTGCTCATGAACGTCGGCCTGGGCCTGGGGCCGGCGACCTGGGTCGCGCGGGTCGCGGCCACCGCGCTGATCGCCGCCTGCTGGGCTGCCGGCCGCACCCGAGGCACGCCACCACCGCGAACGCCGACACGCTGGGCCGGCGACGACCGGCTCGTCTTCGCCGCCGCGGTCGCGGCGGCGCTGCTCGCGTCGCCGATCGTGTGGAGCCACTATCTGCTGCTGCTGGCGGCCCCGTTGCTGGTCCTGGAGGGCGGCGAACGCAACGGGGCGCTGGCCACGGCGACCGTCGTGAGCTGGCTGCTGGTCACCCCGCACCTGAGCACCGCGCCGGACATCGTCGCCTCGGCGCTCGTCCTGGCGCTGCTGGCAGCCCGTCCCCTGGGTGACGCCGTCCGCCGCACGGCCGCGCAGGCGCGCGGCCGCAGCGTGCTGGCTAGGTTCGCCCTCCCGGCGACGGTGGTCGTGGCCCCCGCAGCGGCGGGGCTGGAACTGTGCTGGGCGCTGGCCCACGCGCACCACGGTCGCGACGCCGTCACCGGCGCCTACCTGGTGACGCTCGGCCTGCTGGCGCTGCCCGCCTGGGCGACGCGCCGGGTCACCGTCGCGCCGAACCAGCCGCACGGCGCCACCGACGGCGACGGCGGTGACGACGGCGACGGTGACAACGGCAACGGCGACAACGGCAACGGCGATGCTGGCGATGGCACGAATCCGGCGCGGCGAGCGTGTACGGCAGTCGGAGCTGAGCCGCAAGCGGACGACGACTAACTCACGATCGGGTGGCCCGCCCCGTGCAAGGCCCGTTCGGCATGTACGGTGATAACCCTGACGGCTGCTCAGCCGTCATGCGCCCGCGCGTGCTGGCCCCTCCTGTTCGCTGACCCACTGGGTCAGCTTCCCGGGGGCCGTGATGTCTGCCGGGGGGACGACCCCCGGACCCCCCGATGTCGAACTTCGTTCGACCGAGGCTGCAGGCAACACGGACCACAGGGATGCTGACCCGCTGAGCCAGCGTCCCGGGGGCCGTGATGTCTACCCGGGGGGACAACCCCCGGATCCCCTCGGTGCCGAGCCTCGCTCGGCACCGGGTGCAGGCAGGCTCGGACGGTCCGGAAGCCGACCTCGAGGTCGGCTTCCTAGGCGCCATGACGCCTCGCCCGGGATGATCCCGGACCCGAACGCCGAGACTCGATCGGCGGGCGGGCAGAGCGCCGTGGCGACTGGGTGGGCGACGCGGTCGGCCCGGGAAGGTTCCCGGCATCTCTCGCGAAGCCGACCTGCGAGCTCATCGGCCGCCGGCGCGTGTTCACGCATGGGCACGGTGGCCCCGACCCGATCGGTGGATCCACTGTCTCACCCCAGCAACTCCGTAACGTCCGTCACCCACCCCGCCAGCGCGACCGCGGGCTCGGTCGGCGGCTCCGCCGGCAGCGCCCGGCCAGCCCGCTCGGGCGGACGCGGCCGCGCCGGCCACGGTGGCTCCGGCAGCCATCACGGCGGGCACGGTCACCATGGCGGGCACGGCGGCCGCTCGAGCGGCCCGCGCCGCGGCAGCAGCAGCTTCGGCCGGCGCCCGGCGCCGGCCCGCCCCACGCTCCCGACCCGCGAGCCGCGCCCGCCGGCCGAGTCGTTCGAGGCCGCCGGCCTGCCAGCCCGGCTGGTCAGGGCGCTGGCCGAGCGCGGCATCGCCGCGCCGTTCCCGGTGCAGGCCGCCGCGCTGCCGGACGTCCTCGCCGGCGAGAACGTGCTCGGCCGGGCCAAGACCGGCTCCGGCAAGACCCTCGGCTTCGGCCTGCCGATGCTGACCAAGCTCGCCGGGCGCGGGCCGGCCACCCCGCTGCGGCCGCGTGGCCTGATCCTCGTGCCGACCCGGGAGCTCGCCCAGCAGGTCAGCGACGCGCTCGACCCGCTGTCGCGCGCGGTCGGCCTGTGGCTGCGCCCGGTCTACGGCGGCACGTCGATCTCCCGGCAGATCTCGGTCATGCGCCGCGGCGTCCACATCGTCGTCGCCACCCCGGGGCGGCTGCTCGACCTGGTCGAACGCGGCGCCTGCCAGCTCGACGACGTCGAGATCACGGTGCTCGACGAGGCCGACTACATGTGCGACCTCGGCTTCCTGCCGGCCGTCCGGGCGATCCTCGACGCCACGTCGCCCACCGGCCAGCGGCTCATGTTCAGCGCGACTCTGGACCGCGAGGTCGAGGTGCTCGTCCGGGACTACCTGCCCGAGCCGGTGCTGGTCGCCGTCGACTCGGAGACCAGCCAGGTCACCACGCTGCGCCGGCACGCCCTGGAGGCGGCCGACAAGGTGAGCCAGCTGGAGATCGTCACCGCGCTCGCCGGCGGCCAGGGGCGCACCCTGGTCTTCGTCCGCACCCAGCGTGACGCCGACCACGTCGCCGCGGACCTCACCCGGGCCGGGGTGCCCGCGGAGCCGCTGCACGGCGGCCTGCCACAGGGCGCGCGCACCCGGGCGCTGGCCGGTTTCGCCGACGGCTCGCGCCGGGTGCTGGTCGCCACCGACGTCGCCGCCCGCGGCATCCACGTCGACGACGTCCGTCTCGTGGTGCACCTCGGCCCGCCCGAGGACTCCAAGACCTACCAGCACCGCGGCGGGCGTACCGCCCGCGCCGGCGCCGACGGCGCGGACGTGCTCGTCACCCTCGCCGCCGACCGCGGCAAGGTGCGCGCGATGCTGCGCACGGCCGGCGTAGACACCCGGATCGCCCCGGTCGCGCCCGACGACCCGCTGGTCGCCGAGCTTGCCGGCCCGCCGGCGCCGCGCGTCGAGCCCGGCTCGGTCCCGGCGCCCCGGCAGGCGAGCGACGGGCGCCGCTGGGACGGCCAGCACCGTGATGGCCGGCCGGGCGACGGCCGCCACGGCGGTGGACGGCAGGCCGGTGGCCGCCACGGCGACGGTCGGCAGAGCGACGGTCGGCAGAGCGGTGGCCGGCAGGAGGGCTCCAGGTTCGGCGAGGGCCGGGGCGGTGGCGACCGCGCGGGCCGCGGCGGCTTCGGCCATCGCGCGGCGGGCGCCGGTGGCCGGGCGTCGCACGGCGCCTACCGTGGCTCCCGCCCCGACCGCTCCCACCGGTCCGACCGCTCCGCCCAGGACGGCGGCTCCCACTTCACCGCGTCGTCCTGACTCGCAGGAGTCGCGGGGCCCCGGGTGGCTGATGGCGTCAGCCACCCGGCTGGCCGCACGCCCCGCGATGGCCAGACTCGAGATGGCCCGATAGGCCGCCGGCTCCCCGGAGCCAGCGGCCTATCGGGCTTTACGCCTTTTTCCAGGAAGGCGGGGCTTGCCCCGCAGTGCCGCGCTGATCCTGGTGTTAAGGCGCTGCCGGCTGTGTCCGACGTGCCACATGCCACACGCGCACTGGTAGACGGCGAGGTCGGCCGACCCATCGCGGCGGAACCGCAGGTCGTTGCGGTGCCGCAGCGCCTCCTGCTCGGTCGGGTAGGCCTGCTTGTCCGGACGCGGGCACTTCTTCGAGGTCATGTCCGTCTCCCCCGGCGGATTCCCCCAGCGGTCGCCCGGCCGGCGAAGCCGCGGATCGAGCGTATCCGCCACCTTTCGACGTGAATCCGCTCGGGCCAGCTCACGAAGCCGGTCCGGGCACACGGCGGTGGCGGCGGCAGCGGCGATGGCGGGCATGCGGATTTGGCCAGCCGCCACCTGCGGCGGGACGGAGACAGCCGCGGCGGCGGCCTGGGCCAGCGGTGAACCTTCCCGGAACCGTTCGGTGAGGCCGTGCCGCGGTAGTGTGTCCGCGCTCCCCCGGACCGGATCGGCGCCTACCGGCTGGAGGGGCTGCTCGGCCGCGGCACAACGGGACCATGTGCCCACCCGACCGCCCGCTTGCCCGCTCTATGCGACGGCTGACGCGCCCAGGAGGGCCTTTAGGTCACCCATCAGGGCCGGGGTGCGGCGGACCTTGTAGGAGTCGTCGAGACGCAGCAGGGTCGTGCGGTGCGGGGACTGGAGGTGCAGGTGCACCTCCGTCGTGCCGGGGTGGGTCGCGAGCACTTCGCGCAGCCGGTCGACCGTCGGCGGGTTGACGCGCGACGTCGGCAGCGTGATCACGATCGGCGGCGTGAGCGCGTGCTCGGACAGGTCGGGGACGGACAGCTCGGAGGCGACCAGGCGGGGCGTCTCCTCCCGCTTGTCGAGCCGGCCCTTGACGATGACGATCGCGTCCTCGGACAGCTGCGTCGCGCACGTCTCGTAGGTCTGGGGGAAGAACATGACCTCGAGGCCACCCTCGAGGTCCTCGATGGTGGTGAGCGCCCAGACCTTGCCCTGCTTGGTGACCTTGCGCTGCAGGCTGGAGATGATCCCGCCGATCGTGACGACGGCGCCGTCCGGGTAGTCGGCGAGCGCGGGGACCGAGCTGTCCGCCTTCGCCGTCAGGATGTGCGCGACCTCGGACAGCGGGTGGTCGGAGACGTACAGGCCGAGCATGTCGCGCTCGTGGGAGAGCTTGACGTGCTTCTCCCACTCCTTGTCGGAGAATTCCATGGCACCGAACGCGGACGTCGACGGGTCGTCCTCGACCTCGCCGAACAGGCTCTCCTGGCCGAGCGCGCTCTGCTTCTTGGCCGCCATCACGGCGTCGACGGCCTGCTCGTGCCGTTCGACCAGCCCGCGGCGGGTGTGCCCGAAGCTGTCGAACGCACCCGCCTTGATCAGCGACTCGATCGTCCTCTTGTTGCAGACGACGGCCTCGACCTTCTCCAGGAAGTCGGGGAACGCGGTGAAGGCGCCCTTGGCCGCCCGGGTGCGGGTGATCGACTCGACGACGTTCGCACCGACGTTGCGGATCGCGGCGAGGCCGACGCGGATCTCGCTGTCGCCGTGCGGGGTGTAGTCGGCGTCGGAGTAGTTCACATCCGGCGGGAGCACCTTGATGCCCATCCGGCGGCACTCGTTCAGGTAGATCGCGCTCTTGTCCTTGTCGTCGCGCACGGACGTCAGGAGCGCGGCCATGTACTCGGCCGGGTAGTTGGCCTTCAGGTAGGCGGTCCAGTAGGAGACCAGGCCGTAGGCGGCGCTGTGCGCCTTGTTGAACGCGTAGTCGGAGAACGGGACGAGGATTTCCCACAGTGTCTTGATCGCCGCGTCGGAGAAACCGTTCGCCTTCATCCCCTGGGAGAAGGGCGCGAACTCCTTGTCGAGGATCTCCTTCTTCTTCTTGCCCATCGCGCGGCGCAGCAGGTCGGCCTGGCCGAGCGTGTACCCGCCGACCTTCTGCGCGATCGCCATGACCTGCTCCTGATAGACGATCAGGCCGTAGGTCGTGTCGAGGATCTCGTCGAGCGCGTTGCCGAGGTCCGGGTGGATGGGGATGATCTCCTGCTGGCCGTTCTTGCGCAGCGCGTAGTTGGTGTGCGAGTTCGCGCCCATCGGGCCGGGGCGGTAGAGCGCGATGACGGCGGAGATGTCCTCGAAGTTGTCCGGGCGCATCAGCCGCAGCAGCGAGCGCAGCGGCCCGCCGTCGAGCTGGAACACGCCGAGCGTGTCGCCGCGGGACAGCAGCTCGTAGGTGGCCTTGTCGTCGAGCCCGAGGCCAAGCAGGTCGATGGTGATCCCGCGGCTGCGCTCGACGTTGCGGACGGCGTCGTCCATGATCGTCAGGTTGCGCAGCCCGAGGAAGTCCATCTTCAGCAGGCCGAGGTTCTCGCAGGTCGGGTAGTCGAACTGCGTGATGATCGACCCGTCGGCGTCCCGGCGCCACACCGGGATGTGGTCGATGATCGGCTCGGCCGACATGATGACGCCGGCCGCGTGCACGCCGGCCTGGCGGATCAGCCCCTCCAGGCCCTTGGCCGTGTCGATGACCTTGCGGACGTCGCCGTCGGACTCGTAGAGCGCGCGGATCTCGCCGGCCTCGCTGTAGCGCGGGTGCTTCGAGTCGAAGATCCCGGACAGCGGGATGTCCTTGCCCATCACCATCGGCGGCATGGCCTTGGTGATCCGGTCACCGACGGCGTACGGGTAGCCGAGGACCCGCGCCGAGTCCTTGATCGCGGCCTTCGCCTTGATGGTGCCGTAGGTGACGATCTGGGCGATCCGGTCGTCGCCCCACTTCTCCGTCACGTACCGGATGACGTCCGCGCGCCGACGGTCGTCGAAGTCGATGTCGATGTCCGGCATCGAGACGCGGTCGGGGTTGAGGAACCGCTCGAAGATCAGCCCGTGCGGGAGCGGGTCGAGGTCGGTGATACCGAGCGCGTAGGCGACCAGCGCGCCCGCGGCGCTGCCCCGGCCCGGCCCGACCGCGATGCCGTTGTCCTTCGCCCACATGATGAAGTCCGCGACGACCAGGAAGTACGACGGGAACCCCATCTGGAGGATGACGCCCATCTCGTACTCGACCTGGTCGCGGTGCTTCTCGTCGACGCCGTCCGGGAACCGGCGCTCCATCCCCCGCCACACCTCGGCGCGGAAGAACGACTCCTCGGTCTCCCCCTCCGGGACCGGGAAGACCGGCATGAGGTTGTGTTTCGTGAACATGCCGGACGTGTCGACCCGCTCGGCGATGAGCAGGGTGGTGTCGCAGCCCTCGAGCCAGGCGTCGCTCGTGTCGATCGCCCGCATCTGCTCGGCGCTCTTGAGGAAGTAGCCCGAGCCCTCGAACTGGAACGACGGGTTCGCGACCGTCGAGGCGGTCTGCACGCACAGCAGCGCGGCGTGCGTCTCCCGCTCGTGCTCGTAGGTGTAGTGCGAGTCGTTCGTGACGACCATCTTCATGTTCAGCTTGCGGGCGATGTCGATCAGCCCGTCGCGGACCCGGCGCTCGATCTCGATGCCGTGGTCCATGATCTCGCAGAAGTAGTTCTCCGGGCCGAAGATCTCCTGATACGTGGCCGCGGCCTTCAGCGCGAGGTCGGGGTGGCCCAGGCGCAGCCGGGTCTGCACCTCGCCGGACGGGCAGCCCGTCGTCGCCATCAGGCCGGCGGAGTGCTCGGCGATGATGTCCCGGTCCATCCGCGGCCACTTGATGTAGTGGCCCTCGATCGAGGCCCGCGAGTTCAGCCGGAACATGTTGTGCAGGCCCTCGTCGTTACGGGCCCACATCGTCATGTGGGTGTACGAGCCACCACCGGAGATGTCGTCGTTCTTCTGGTGCGGCTCGCCCCAGCGGACCCGTTGCTTGAGCAGCCGGGACTCGGGGGCGACGTAGGCCTCGCAGCCGATGATCGGCTTCACGCCGGCGGCGGTCGCCTGCTTGTGGAAGTCGTACGCCCCGTACATGTAGCCGTGGTCGGTGATCGCCACGGCGGGCATCTGCTGCCGGCTGACCTCCGCGAACATGTCCTTGAGCCGGGCGGCGCCGTCGAGCATCGAGTACTCGGTGTGGACATGCAGATGCACGAAGGAGTCGGACACGGCGTGCCTTCCAGACAGGTCCGGGCCGTGGACCGGGGCTCGGGCCGAGGGCGAGTACGGAGCGACGCGCGCAGGCGACAGGACACCCAGTAGCGACCCTGATACGGACATGATGGCGGTGTCGACCTAGCGGCGGCGTCGAGACGGTGCCTATGTCGACATGGTGCCTATGTCCGGGGATCGGGTGATGTCGGAGGCGGTGGCAGCAGCCTAGCCCGCGGGTCCGACAACCTCGCGCCCGACACGACCGCCACTTTCCCGATCCTCGGCCGTCTCGCCGGCTGTGCCACCGCCCACCACCCCGGCTGTGCCACCGCCCACCACCCCGCCCGTGCCACCGCCCACCACCCCGCCCGTACCACCGCCCACCACCCCGCCCAGCGCGCCGGGGCCGTCGAGCCACGCCTCGATCAGCCTGGCGGTGCGGTCCACCGCCTCCAGCTGCGGGAGGTGGCCGCAGTCGTCGAGGATCTCCACCTGCCAGTCGGGCCGGCGGGCCGCCGCGTGCCGTGCGGCCGCGACCGGCACGAGCCGGTCGCGGCGGCCGTGCACGAGCAGCGTCGGAGCGATCACGGACGACACCGCCGCGGCGAGCGGCCCCGGCCGGGCGAGCTGGCGGACGACCGACCGGGTGGCCGCGACCAGCGCCGCGTCGCTCGCCAGGCCGGCCCCGGGCGCGGCCGCGCGCTCCGTCGACAGCGCCACCATCGCGGCGACGGCATCGGGCGAGATCCTGCCCGGGTCGACCGTCGTGCGCCGCAGCGCCTGTTCGACCAGCTCCTCGACCGTGTAGCGGATCCGCCGGCGCGCGAGCACCACGGAACCGACCTTCGGCAGCACCATCCCGGTGAACATCCCGAGGATCGACGCGTCCGGCGGCCGCAGCCGCGGGATCGGCAGCGCCGGCGAGAGCAGCACCAGCCCGGCGACCGAGCCGGGGTCGGCCGCGGCCTGCAGGACGCTGATCATCCCGCCCATCGAGTTGCCGACCAGGAGGGCCGGCGCACCGCCGGACAGCGCGGCGAGGAACCCGGCCACCAGCCGGGTGTTGGCCGCGACGTCGGTCCCACGCCCGCCCGCCGGGGTGCGGCCGAAGCCGGCGAGGTCCAGCGCGAGCACCCGGGCCCGCCCCGCCAGCCGCGGCGCGAGCGACCACCAGCTGGTGTGGGACGCGCCCAGCCCGTGCACGCAGACCACCAGCGGGCCGTCCGCCGGCCCGCCGTAGTCCAGGTAGTGCACCGGCCCGTCCACGTCCACCCAGCGGCTGTCGCCCTCCGCGGCCCGACCGGCGTCCGTCATCGTTCCTCCCGGGGACGACACCCACCGGGCTCGCGAAGAACGATCATTCTCGCCCGCCCCTGGCCCTCCGGGCCTCCTTGCCCACCCAACCCTCACCCTCCCGCCTATCAAACGACGGCCGCCACGGTCTCGACTGTGACGTAGCTATCTCTCCTGTCGGACCCCCGGGGCTCGGCCCCGCGACGCCCGCTCGATACCGTTTTGGTACGGACGCGGTCACGCGTCCCTGCGGTGTCTGTCGCGGGTGCCTGTCGCGCGGCACCGCGCCGGTTGTCCGGTGGATTGATTGTCAGCTCAATTGTCAGCGAACCAAGGGGGTTTGCGGATGGAACTGAACGAGGCGGCCGCGGTGGGCGGCGCGTGGGTGCTGCCGGGCCAGCGGGACACCGGTGCCGACCAGGTACCGGCCGAGACCGCCCCGGCCGAGTCGGACGTCATCGCGGTCGGCCCGGTGGCCAACCCGAAGCGCCTGCGTCTGGGAGTGCCTGCCTCGGCCTGACCGGTCGAGACGCACGCCCACGGGACGTGCTCGGCCCGCTCCGATCTCGGAGCGGGCCGTCGTGCTTTCCGGGCCGGCCCAGCCCGGTCCTTCATCATCCATGCGGCCGCGGCCTAGGCGGTCCGCGCATCGACGGCACTCCGGTGCCGGACCACAAACGAGACCACACCAGGCCCCATTGGCAGGGCGACCGCCAGCGCCATACTTTCTCGATCATGAGACCCACTGGGCGCCGCCAGGGCGACATGCGGTTCGGCCGCGACGAGAAGCGCGGCGGCGCCAAGTACGGCCCCCCACCAGAGAACGAGCGCTCCGACCAGGGACCACTTACCTGCGGCGGCTGCGGCGGCACGGGCTTCGTCCAGCGCGAGCACCGCGGCGCGCACGCCGTCGACGTCTGTGTCTCCTGCGAGGGCCGCGGCCGGGTCTGACCGGTGGGATCGACGATTGACCGGTACCGGCGGGGAGGCGCCGGCCGCGAGGTTTGACCACTTTCGCGCGGGCATGGGCAGGTTGGCACAATCGGTGCTCCGGCCACGCCCAGCGCCGGCACGAGGCCGGTACGGCGGCGCGAGAGGCAGGCCATGGACTTCGACGATGACCGGGTCGACACCTCCCAGCTCGAGGACCAGCGAGGCGGCCGCGGCGCCGGCGGGAAGATCGCGCTGGGTGGCGGCGGCGCCGGCATCCTCGGCGTGATCATCTATCTGCTGGTGACCTTCCTCGGCGGCGGCGACGGGACCACGTCGGGCCTGCCGGGCGGGTCGGGCGGCGGCTCCACAGCCGGGGCGTCCGCCGCCGCCGACCTCGCGGCCCGCTGCAACACCTCGGGAGCGATCGAGCAGTACGACGACTGCTACGTCCTCAAGGTCTTCAACGAGGTCAACGAGGTCTGGACCGGCTACTTCCAGCAGCGCGGCCAGACCTACACCCGCCCGACGCTGGTCTACTTCGAGCAGGCCGTCTCCACCGGCTGCGGCCAGGCATCGTCCAGCGTCGGCCCGTTCTACTGCCCGAACGGCCAGCGGGTCTACATCGACCTCGGCTTCCTGCGTCAGCTCCAGCAGCAGTTCGGCGCCGAGGGCCGCTACGCGCAGGCCTACATCGTCGCGCACGAGGTCGGCCACCACATCCAGACGCTCACCGGCACCGAGGAACGGATGCGCCAGGCGCAGCAGGCCAACCCATCCCAGGAGAACGCGTTGTCGGTACAGCTGGAGCTGCAGGCCGACTGCTACGCCGGCGTCTGGAGCACCCTCGCCAACAAGGCCGGCAACGTCACCATCGGCCAGTCCGACCTCGACGAGGCGCTGAACGCCGCCCAAGCCGTCGGCGACGACCGCATCGAGCAGAAGGCCGGCGTCGACGTGAATCCGGAGACGTGGACCCACGGCTCCGCCCAGCAGCGCAAGTCCGCGTTCCAGACCGGCTACCAGGGCGCCACCCTGGAGTCCTGCGGCACCGTCCCCCGTTGACCCGCGTGACGCCATGGCACAGTTAGGCGGCTGTTTCGTTCTCGTGACCGGCCAGTAGCGGTCGGCGTCGACCTAGCAGCGAGAACTGCCAGTCTGATGCCTATGCTCGGCAAAGCGAGTTCTGGCGCAGACGGGGGGTCCTGTGGCCAGCAGGAGAGAGATCGCCGAAGCCGAGTCCTTTCGGCGACGGCTCGTGTTCGCAGCGTTCCTGCGCGGCGGGCGCGCGGACTACACGCCGATGCCGCGGCACCTGACGATGGCGGTGGCGCTCGGCGTCATCGTCGGCCTGCTGTCGCTCGTCGGCGCGGCCGCCCGCGGCGCCTTCGCCGGCTCGCCCACACCGGGCGAGCTCTCGGACGGAACGGTGATCGTCGACGGGGACCGGGGCGCCCTTTCCGTCGTATACGGCGGGGTGCTGTACGCCGTCCCGAACTACACCAGCCTGCTGCTCATGGGGCTCGGTGACAATCCGCGCAGGGCCCTGGGCCACGGCGACGTCGCGACCACGCCGGCGCGGCCCGGTGGTGGCGTGGTCGACGCGCCGTCGACACCGCCGGCGCTCGACGACGCGGACGTCGTGTGGCTCGCCTGTGGCAACCAGGCCGGCACGACGTCGGTCTACCCGGCGGCGCGGAACACCGTCGACGGGCTGGCGGACCGCGCTCCGGCGGCGCTGGTGGAGGCATCGGACAGCGGCACGGTCTACCTGGTCAGCGGAGCGACGAAGTTCCCGATCACTTCGCGCGCTCGGACCGCGCTCCGCTACGACCAGGCGGAGGTCCTGACCGTGCCGGAAGCATGGCTGGGCCTGTTCGACACCGGCGAATACCTGCAGACGACCTCCCTGAGCGACGTCCGCGTCCCGACGGATGACAGTGGGCTGCCCACCTCGCCCGACGCGAACCTGTATCAGCAGCTGCTCGTCGACCGCGGAGAAAGCGCCGATGAATCGGACGACCGGTACTTCGTCCTCGACGACGAGCAGCTACGCCCGGTGCCGAACAAGACGGCTCGCCTGCTGATACGCGGCCAGTCGGCGGCGTCCGTCAATCCGAAGCTGGTCGCGCACGGCTGGGTGACCAGCCACACCATCGACAAGGACAACCCCTTCCCGCAGGACAGCCAGAACTGGCCGTCCGAACCACCGAGGGTTTTCGACTCCGCCAACCAGGCGAGGCCAGCCGCCCAGCCGAGTTCCGGCACCGGTCCGCATCCATGCCTCGCGGACGACGGGACGGTGACCGTCGCGCCGACGGCCGCGCCCCCGCTCGGCGCGGCGCTCGTCACCGAGGAGGGCACCGGCTCGATCGACGAGGAGACCCCCGCGTACCTGGTCGCCGCCGGCCGGGCGCACCCGATCACGTCCACCGGCGCGCTGGGGCGGCTCGGATATCCGACCGAGGTGAAAGCCACCCTGCCCGAGACCTGGATCGACCTGCTCGCCGTCGGCCAGGCCCCCGCGCTGCACGAGCTGCCCGTGCCTTGGGAGGCCACGCCTTCCGCGGGCCCATCTACTCCCGCCGGCTCGCCATCGGACTCCGGTGAGAACGGTCCCGCGCCGAGAGGACGGCCATCCGCCAGCTGACCGACGACGACACGGGCAATTTCAACGAATGGCGGCCGTTCGCCGTTCCACCCGCGCTGAACTGACGTTTTACGGCAAAAACCGGCGCGTCGCGGCTACGCTTGGTTTCAGCGCGAAGCCGCCCCACCCAACGTTGGCTTTGCAGCTAATGCCGCCATGAAAGCTTTCACGCGGCGCTCCGCTCCGCACGCAAACTTGCCACACAACAACCTGGAACTGTCCACGGCGCCGCGGCCCGTCCGCGAGCCGGCTACGGGGGAGGTCACGAATGGCGGACAACTTTGGTGCCGACCTGACCGTCATGCAGCAAGCGGCACGGCACGTGCGTGACGTCAACGTCAACATCGGCGGCCAGCTGACCACGCTGCGGACCCAGCTGGAAGGGCTGGACGGCGCCTGGCTCGGCCAGTCCGCCACCGGGTTCGCCGCGCTGAAGGTCCGATGGGACGAAGACACGCGGAAGGTCAACGACGCGCTCATCGCGATCGCGGACGCGCTCGACAAGAGCCACACCACCTACTCGGCCACCGACACCGCGGCCAGCTCGGAGATCGCCAGGATCGCCTCGATGCTCGACGGCTGACCCAGGCAAGCGGCTCTTACTCTGCCGGCTTCCATCAAACGCAGGCTTCCATCAAACGGGGAGAACAGCATGTCCGACGGTGAGATCAAGGTGACGTTCTCGTCACTCGAGCAGGCCGGTACCGACACCGCCACCGCGTTCGCCGCGATCCAGCGTGAGGTGGCCGACCTGAAGACCTACCTCAAGCCGCTGGTGTCCACCTGGACAGGTCAGGCGGCCCTGAACTACCAGGCGCAGCAGACCAAGTGGGACACCGCGATGACCGACCTGGCCGACATCCTGCGCACCGTCTCCGGCTCGCTCGGCACGGCCCACGAGAACTTCCTCGGCGCCGAGAACGCCAACGCGCGCATCTGGGACTGATCCGCCGGGCGGGAGCACGCTCCCGCACCGCAGGGCGCTTTTCGCACGGGGGAGACAATGGCCGGCCCTGACTTTCACGTGGAACCGCCGACACTCGTCGTCGCCTCCGCAGGCTTCAACGACCTCCAGGCCTGGTGGTCACGCATCGACAAGGCGCTGGGGGCCGCCGTCCTCAACCAGGCCGGCATGATCGGCGACGACGAGGCCGGGCACTCGTTCAACGCTGACTACAAGACGGCGGCGCAGGCGATGCTCGACGGCTCGGACAAGCTGTACGGCGCGCTCGGCGGCATGTCCAACGGCCTTTACAGAATGGCCGTCAACTACACGAACACCGACGCCGACACCGCGTTCGACGCGATGGACAAGTACACCCTGCCCGAGTGGGACGAGGCATGCGACGTCGACCCGGCGACGGTGCCCGCGACGGTGCCCGAGCTGGTTCACGCCGCCGAGAGCACGATCATCGAGGTGCTCCGGAAGTTCTGGCCGCAGGGCGACCCCGGAAAGCTGCGCCAAGCCGCCGACGACTGGCGGGACCTGCGCAAGCGGCTCGACGAGCTCGGCCCCGCCGGCGCGGACCTCGCCAAGGGCGTGACGGACGCGAACCACGCCCAGGCCGTCGAGAGCTTCACGGGTGCCTGGGGCAAGCTTTGGTCCAACGCCTGTCTGCCGGGCGAGGCGGCCCAGCCGCTGATCGAGACCATGCAGACGAGCGCCTCCGCGCTCGCGGACGCCTGCGACAGCTACGCGACGGAGATCGAGTCGCTGCGTTCCTCGCTGAAGCAGATGGCCGCCACGGCCGTGGTGGTCACGGTCGCCGACGCCGCGCTGACCATTGTCACGTTCGGCATCTCAGACGCCGTGACCGTCGTCGTGGACGGCGCCGTGATCGTGCGCGCCGGCCTCCTGTTCAAGAGTTTCCTGACGGCCATCAGGGCTGCCCGCGAAGTCGTCGAGATCAGGAAGATCGTCGGTACCGTCACCGCCGCCATGGCCCTGTTGGCGGTTGTCACGCAGGTCGCGGCGACGCCGACCCCCACGGCGGCACCCACCTGGGGGCAGGCGGACGGCATCCAGGACTCGGTGAACGGGGTCAACATCGAGACCGTGCTCGCCGCCTCCTACGGCACGTCCGCCGGCCAGGGCGTCCCCCGCGACCCGGCGTCCGTGTACCCGCCGCTCAGCCCCCAGGAACAGGCTGAGTTCCGCGCCTGGATGGCGCAGATGCAGGCGGAGGGGCAGACCAAGACAAACCGTAGCACCCAGGCCTGGAACATGTACCAGAACCGGGTGGCTGGCGACACGCAGTTCAAGCTCGACTCGAACGTCGCGGGACTCAGGAAAAACTATTCAGTCTGGGCCGACGGAGTACGCGCCGAGGACGGGGCGGCGATCGAGGCGAAGTACGCCAAGAACGACGAATGCACGACCTACTCGCTCAAGGACTCCTATGACAGCATGTCCGGTCGCTACCAGAACACCCTCAAACAGAGCGTGGACGAGCTGGCCCGCTACCGCGGCGCCGTCCTGAGTCCCGACAACCCGATAACGCACCTCGAACTGATCACCAACTCGCCGGTCTCCCAGGCGTATTTCGACGAACTGATGCGAGAGTACGATGTGCCCGGCGAGACTAGGCTCGTGCCGTAGGCGCAGCGACGTCCGGCACCCCTCGTTCGCGGCCCGGGATTTGCACTGGGCCGGAAAGGTCGACCTGCATGAGTTTGGACTTCTTCGTCATGCCGGCGCCCGGGCAGTCCCGGCGGTGGGGCCTGGAACTGGATGAGCTTGACGCGGCGATCCTTCGTCGGTGGCCTGACGCGGACGTCGTCCAGCCCAGGCTGCCGGAACAGTACTTCGACTTCACCGTCGCCGAGGATGGCGAGTCCTTCGACTTCAGCTTCGACCCCGGTGGCCAGTGCCTGGTGTTCGCCTACCAGGAACCGTTGCCGGCTCTCGCCCGCGTCGTGCAGTGGTTCCTGGACACGGCAGGGCCCGATGTGCCGGTGACGTGGTATAGCAACATCGACGCCACCGAACGTCCGCTGCCCGCGGGCGTGGGCGTCGACCGGATTCTGGACGAGCTAATGGTTTACTTCTGATTCATCGCTCCCCCTGGGGCGAGTGCCCGCGTCACACTTTCCCGGGCGGGTCCCAGGCGAGCTGGACGAGGGTGGGGCGGCGGCCGCGGTAGGCGAGCAGGCCACGGCCCGGCGGCTGCGGCTGGGCGCGGACCGCGCCGATGACGGCGCCCTCCTGCGGCTCCCCGGACAGCACCAGGCCCGGCGTCGCCAGGTCGCGCAGCAGCCCCAGCACGGGATCGCCCCCAGCCCTGAACAGCCCGCCGACCCGGCGGGCGAGCACCAGGTGCAGGCCGAGGTCGGACGCGATCGGCAGGTACGGGACCAGCGGGGCGAGCGGGCTGCCCGCGCTCGCGGTGGCGAGATCGTAGTCGTCGACCACGACGTAGACATCAGGGCCGGCCCACCAGTTCCGGGCCGCCAGCTGCTCGGCCGACACGTCCGAGCCCGGGACCCGCTTGGCGAGCGCGGCCATGACCCCGGCCACGCCCTCGGCAGCGGCCGGCGCCGCGCCGCAGTACTTGACCAGGAAGTCGGGGCGGACCGCGCCGAGCAGGCTGCGCCGGTAGTCGATGACGAGGATCTTCGCAGCCGTCCGCGGCACCGTCTCCTGCAGGCCCGCCAGCCAGCTGCGCAGGAACGCGCTCTTCCCGGACCCGCCGTCGCCGAAGACCAGGAAGCTCGGGTCACGCCCGGACAGGTCCAGGTCAACGGTGCTCAGGTCGGTCTCGGAGACGCCGATCGGGACCGCCCGGCCGGACGGGTCGGCCGGGCGCAGGCTCGCGCGCGGCACACTCGTGGGCAGGACGCGGACCGGCCGGGCCGCCTCGGCCGCCGGCCAGCGCGCCCGCTCGGCCGCGACGAGCGCCGCGACCGCCGCACCGAGCCCGTCGACGGACGCCTGCCCGTCGACGCGGGGCAGCGCGACCTGGAACTCCAGCTTCGTGGACGGGCTTTCGGCGACCAGCCCACGCCCCGGTGCGTCCGCCGGGATCAGGTTCGCCAACCCGCGGTCGATCTCGCTGTCGCCGGGATTGCCGAGCCGCAGCTCCAGCTTGGTGCCGAGGGTGTCGCGCAGCTGCGGCCGCAGCTCCTGCCACCGGCTCGCGCCCAGGACCAGGTGGACGCCGACGGTCAGCCCGTTCGCGGCGATCTCCAGAACACGGGGCACGAGGTCCTCGTGCTCGGAGACGAACTGCGCCCAGTTGTCGATCACGAGCACGGCGTCGCCGAACCCGTCCTCGTAACCGCCGGCCACCGATCCCGCGCCCCCGCGCCGGCGCGCCCGGAACGTGGACATCGCGTCAATACCGGCCGCAGGGAACGCCTCTCGCCGGTAGCTCATCAGAGTGTGCATCTCGACCACGACGCGACGCAGCCGCTCGGGCTCGCCGCGCCCGGCGACCGAGCCCACCTGCGGCAGCCCGTCCAGGGCTCCGAGCAGGCCGCCGCCCAGGTCGACGCAGTAGAACTGGACGTCGCGGGGGCCGTATGTCCGGGCGAACGCGGCGATCAGGGTGCGCAGCAGGGTGCTCTTGCCGGCCGCCGACGCGCCCACGACGACCGCGTGGCCGGCTGTCCCGGCGAGATCGACGACGAGCGGACGTTGACGCTGCTTCGCCGGCTCGTCCACGAGCCCGATCGCGGCGGACAGGCCGACGCCGACGGACGCGTCGGCGAGCTCGGGCAGCCAGGGCACCGCGTCCAGCGGAATGGCACCGCCGGGCGGGTCGAGCCACACCTGGTCGACCGGACCGGCCGCGGCCCGCAGCCGGTCCACGACCACATCCGCGATGGAACGCCGGGCCGGGTCGTCGTCGAATCCGAAAGAGCCGACCGCCTCCGGCGCCGGCCGGTCGGTCCGGTCAGGCAAGCTCGGGGACAGCGCGGTGAATCTCCGCACCACCGGACCAGGGGCCGGACCAGCCGGGGTTCCGGGACGGTAGGTGGCGGACGCCCGGGCGGATCTCCATGGCTCGGAAAGCACACCGTCGACCTGCAGGTAGGCCCATCCTGGCTCGGCTGGAAGCCGAAAGGCGTCCGAAACCCCGAGCGCGGCCCGGCTGTCCTGCTCCTTGAAGGTGCGCAGCGCTATCCGGTAGTGCACGTTGTGCTCGAGGTCGCGCAGGCCGCCCTCCTCGAGCCGCTGCGAGGCGAGCAGCAGGTGGATGCCCAGAGCGCGCCCGACCCGGCCGATCCGGGAGAACAGTTTCGTGAACTCCGGCTGCGCGACGAGCAGCTCGCCGAACTCGTCGACCACGACGAACAGCGACGGGAGCGGCGCCAGGTCGGGCCGGGCGGTGGCCCGCAGCCGGCGGTAGTCGTCGACGGAGTCGAGTTCCCCGGCCTCGCTGAGCACCCGCAGGCGGCGGTCCACCTCACCGTTCAGCGCGACGAGCGCCCGGCCGGCCAGCCGGGGGTTCTCCAGGTTCGTGATCAGGCCGGCGCGGTGCGGCAGCGCCCTCAACCGGGAGAACGTGGCGCCGCCCTTGAAGTCGACGAGGACGAAGGCCAGCTCCGAGGGCGGGTGGCGGATCGCGAGCGCGACGAGCAGCGTGCGCATCAGCTCGCTCTTGCCGGATCCGGAGGCGCCGACCAGCAGGCCGTGCGACCCCATACCCCCGACCGAGTGATCCTTGAGGTCCAGGTAGACGGGCTCGCCGCTGCCCTGGGAGATGCCGAGCGGCACCCGCAGGCGGTCGGCCTCCGGCCGCGGCCGCCACGCCGTCGCCACGTCCAGGGTGGCCGGGTCGGCGAGCTCGAGGAGGTCGGCGATCGTGCTCTGGGCCTCCACCGCGCGGCCACGGGACCGTGCCGTGAGCCGCAATGGGCACAGCGCCCGAGCGACGGCCTCGGCGCCAGCCGGCGAGACCAGGTCGGCCCAGCCCGCGCCGAGCGTCGTCCCGTCACCCGCCCGCAGGGTGACGTCGGCCCGTCGGCCCCGGAGAACGACGTCGAGCACGCGGTCCACGCGAGCGGGCGCGAGCTCACCGTCGAAGGCGCAGGCCACGACGCTGACCCGGCTACCCTCCGCAAGTGCGAGCAGCCCGTCCGGCTCGGCGAAAGCAGCGAGATCCTCGCCGTCGCCAACCGCGTCAGCGGCGGCCCCCGACGGGGCGAGGTCGAGGACGATGACCAGATGCGGTCCGGCGGGACCGGCGCCCGCGCCGCGTCTCGTTGCGCGCCGAGCCGCAAGCTCCCGGCCGAGAAGGGCGTCGAGGCCGGCGAGGTCGGCGGCTATCAGACGCACCGGCCCATCGCCGCCGACCGCCTCAGGGTGCTCGACGTGCGGCAGCCATTTCACCCAGTCCCACCGGTCGGCACGGTCCGGCGACCGGCACACCGCCAGGCGGAGGTCCTCCGGAGGGTGGAAGGTGACCAGCTGGGCAAGGGCGGCACACACGGTCGCCGCGGACTGCACGGCCGGCCCCGTGACCGCCATGAGGCCGATCTTCGCGAACGGAAGTGTGAGCGGGAGGCCGCCCGGGACGGTCTCGAAGGCATGGAGGAGCCCGCGCAACGCCGACTCACAGATCGGGTCGCGGCGGGCCATGGGGCCCGCGGGCGCTGGTGCGTCCAGGTACAGGTCGAGAGAACCCGGTCCCATGCCCACCCTGGCCCAGAGGAAGTCCTCCGAGCCAGGACGGCGCTCCCAGCAACGCGCGGGGTTGCGGGCGGCTGTCCACAGCGCGGTGGGGTCCGGGTGTGTCCACAGGGCGGCCGCTCGCTGTGTGGCCGCCCTGGCGGTCAGCCGGTCGCGGGCGTCCGCGATACCGGTCAGGTAGGCCGCGCGCCCCTCGCCGGCGGCGGCCTTGCCGGTCGCCAGCTGTCGCCAGTACATGCCGGCACCGAGCGCTACCGAGCCCATGAGGGAGATGAGGCCGGTCAGCAGATAGCGCGGTTGGGGATTGGCGAGGCTGAATCCGAGGACTCCGACCGCCCCGACCACGGGAAACAGGCACATCATCAGGCTGGCGGTACGCGCCGCCGGCGGCGATGACGGCTCAGTGATCTTGATGGGCGTCGGGTCCGTTTTGTGCGGATTCGCGAGCCGCTCCGGTCGATTCAGCTCCAGCAGGCTCAAGGCCGCGTCCCCCGTCTTGGCAACCGCGCCATCACCCCCGTGGCCGGCGCACGCGCAACACTATTGTCAGGTACAGACCCACGCCGTCGCTCGGGGGAGCGCATGGATCTGTTGCGGAGGCCGCGCGAGTGATGACGACACCAGGGCCTAATGGTGCCGGGGAGCACACAGCCGTCCAGGACGCCATCTGCCGGGTCAGTGTGCGGGCGCCGGGCCGCAGAGTCGACGTGTCGTTGCCGCTGGATATGCCCGTGGCCGACCTGCTCCCATTCCTCGCTCGCCTCGCCCTTGTCCCGGCCGGCCAGGCGGGTGGCTCGGAGATTGAGGCGTGGCGCCTGTTCCCCCTCGGCGGCCGGCCTTTCCCCGGCCAGCGAACCCTGCGGCAATGCAGCGTTCTCGACGGCGACATCCTCATGTTGGAACGGGCCGGAGCGGTACCGGCTCCCCCAGTCGTGACCGACCTGACCGAGGTGCTCGAGCGAACGGTCGACCACGAACTACCGCTATTCACCAAAAGGCTTGCCACCACCATCGTGTGGGGAACCGCAGGCGCGGCCGGCGTGGCGGGCGCGGCCTTGCTCTGTATCGGCCCGCCAACGCGGCCGGGACTCGTGGTGCTGCCCTGGGCGATCACCGCCGCGCTGTTCTTCGCGGCCTGGCGGCTGAACAGCCTCTCCTCGCAGCACACCTCGCGGGAGACGGCCCGGTTGGCGTGCATGCTGCTCGCGATCCTCTACCTAGCCGCCGGTGTGGGCGCGCTCGCCGCCATTGCGCACATGGCGCCCACGACGCGAGTGGTCGCCGGCACGGTCGGGGCACTGGCCGCGTGTGTCGTCCTTCTCCTCCTGATGACGTCACCTGCTCGCGACGGCGACCAACCCCGCGTCAACCTCCCGCAGACCAGTACGAGCTACGGGCTGCTGGGACTCGCGTCGACCGCGGGCGCCATGCTGCTGACCGGCGTAGTGCTCACGGTCACGCAGACGGCCGACGCGCGACGCGCGTCGGCCGCGCTCGCGGTTTCGGAATTCCTGTTGCTGCTCGCCCTCGGAGGGTTGCCGCACCTCGTCCTGCGGCGCCTTTCTGTCATCCCGCCGGGCCTGCCGTCGCAGCGAGCTACCACCCGGGCGGCACGGGTCGCTGCCCGGGCCATCGCCGCGCACCGGATGCTCGGGGCGCTCATGGCGGGACTGGCCGCCGTGCTCGCGGCGCTGATGGTGACGGTCTGTCTGCTCAGTCAGACGCCACTCGCCGAGGCGTACACGCTGGTGGCGGCCGGCGCCGTGCTCGGACTGACCCGACGGTGGCGGCTGCGGTCGGAGGTGCTGCCGCTGCTGGGCGCCGCCGGGCTCGGCATCGCCACGGCCGAGATCACGATGCTGGCCGCCACGGACAGCCAGTTGCTGCGCTTCGCCGTCGTCGCGGCGACCGCGCTGTTCCTGGCGGCTGTCGGCCGGTACGGCACCGGCGAACCGGGCTACGCCGCGACCAGGTCCCTCGACGTGATCACGATTGTCCTCGTCGCCGCGCTGGTACCGCTGATGCTGGGCATGTTCGGCGCATTCGACAAGGTCAGGGAATCCTCATCCCGGCTCAACGCGGCAGCGTCGGTCGCCGAGATGGGTCTGGATCCTTCGGGCGGGCAGCACCCCCTCGAGTGACTCACATCATCGAGGCGCGCTGTCATATCGGCTCATTACGCTGAGGACGCCGAAAGCATGCTGGCCTGCGGTGTGGCCGTGGCGACGGGAGTCTGACGTGATCTCACGAGTGCGCCTGCCGGGCGTGCATCACTCCGCGCCGGCGCGGTCGGGGCCGCCGCGGGACCCGGCGCCCAAGCCGGCACCGCCCAAACCGCCGATGTGGCGGAACTGGCTGCTGCCACTCGGGCTGCTGATCACGGCGTTGCTGCTGTTCGTCCCCGCCATGTCGGGCGGCGGCACGAAGACGTTCGACTACTCGGACCTGCTCACACGGGTCAACGCCGGCACCGTCGCGTCGGTCACGATCAACGACAAGGGTGCCGTCGACGGCAAGCTGAAGGACGGCACCGAGTTCACCAGCCAGATCCCCACCGCGCTGGACACGACGACGCTCTCCACCCAGCTGCAGGCCAAGGGCGTCGCGGTCAAGGGCACGCAGACGGGCGGCTCCTGGATCTCGGTGCTGCTGAGCTTCCTGCCGCTGCTGCTGCTCGTCGGCTTCTTCGTCTGGACGGGGCGGCAGGCGCGGCGGCAGCTGTCCGGCGGCGGCCCGCTCGGCGCGGTCGGCCGGTCGAAGGCGAAGATCACCGATTCGGAGCGGCCGGAGACCCGGTTCGCCGACGTCGCCGGCTATGAGGGTGCCAAGCAGGAGATCAGCGAGGTCGTCGACTTCCTGCGCAACCCAGACCGTTACCTCCGGGCTGGCGCCAAGGGCCCGCGGGGCGTGCTGATGGTCGGGCCACCCGGCACCGGCAAGACGCTGCTCGCCCGGGCCGTCGCCGGCGAGGCGGAGGTGCCGTTCCTGTCGATCTCCGGGTCCGGCTTCGTCGAGATGTTCGTCGGTGTCGGCGCCTCCCGGGTGCGCGACCTGTTCGCCGAGGCCCGTAAGCGGTCACCGTCGATCATCTTCATCGACGAGATCGACTCGATCGGCGGCCGGCGCGGCAGCTCGGTGATCGGCGGCGCGAACGACGAGCGGGAGCAGACGCTCAACCAGCTGCTCGCCGAGATGGACGGCTTCGACGCCTCCAGCGGCGTCGTCGTCCTCGCGGCGACCAACCGCCCGGAGACCCTCGACGCGGCGCTGCTGCGCGCCGGCCGGTTCGACCGGCAGGTCACCGTCCCACTGCCGACCCAGTCCGAGCGGGCCGCGATCCTCGCGGTGCACGGCCGCGGCAAGCAGCTCGGCGCCGACGTCGACTTCGACCTCGTCGCCCGCGGCACCCCCGGCTTCTCCGGCGCGGACCTCGCAAACCTGGTGAACGAGGCGGCGATCCACGCGGTGCGCGGCGGCCGGGACATCGTCACCGCCGCCGACCTGGACGCGGCCCGCGACCGGATCCTGCTCGGCCGGCGGGAGGCGTCGAACGCGCTGCTGCCCGACGAGAAGCGCTCGGTCGCCTACCACGAGTCCGGGCACGCGCTGGTCGCGGCACTGTCCGAGCACGCCGACCCGGTGGCGAAGGTGACGATCCTGCCGGCCGGCATGGCGCTCGGCGTCACCGAGCAGCTCCCCGAGGCGGAACGCCACCTCTACACCGAGGCACACCTGCTCGACAGCCTCGCCGTCCGCCTCGGCGGCCGGGCCGCCGAGCTGGTCGCCTACGGCTACGGCTCCACCGGCGCGTCCAGCGACCTGGCCGGGGCGACGCAGCTGGCGACCCGGATGGTGCGCGAGTTCGGTCTGTCCCCCGCCCTCGGGCCGGTCGGCTACGGCGGGCGCGAGCAGCAGTTCCTCGGCGGCGAGGAGATCGTCAGCCGGCCCTACTCGGAGGGCACCCAGCGGGTCGTCGATGACGAGGTCGCCCGGCTGCTGCGCGAGGCCGAGGCCCGGGCCGTCGACCTGCTGCGCACCCACCGCGACGCTCTCGACCGCCTCGCCGCCCTCCTGCTGGAGAAGGAGACCGTCGACGGCACCGCCGTCACCGACGTCCTGCGGCTGACGAGCCCGGCGCCAGCCGATCCGCCCGCGCCCGCACCCGCGGGCAGCGGCGCCGGTGGCGAGAAGCTGGTGCCCGTCGCCGCGGCCGTCCCCACGCAGCACCCGGCGTCGCCCGCGCCGTGACTCACGGGCACGCCGCTCGCGCGTGCGCTCAGGGGCAGGCCGGCCGGTAGGAGAGGCTGGGGAACAGCCGGTCCCAGTCGTCGCGGGTGAGACCGCCGTGGGTCGGCTGGGCGCAGGCCCGTTCGACCAGGTGGGCAGGCGCGACGTCCCACAGCCGGGCGGCGGCGTCCGCGCCGGCGGTCGCGAGCAGCGAGCCGTCCGGGCTGAAGACGGCTCCCCATACCGTGCTGTTGGCGGCGGGGATGGTGGCGAGCGGCGAGCGGCTCTCACCTCGGCGGGCGGTCTCCCAGAGTCGCGCGACGCCGTCGCTGCCGGCCGTGACGAGCAGCGTGCCGTCCGGGCTGAAGTCGACGTCGTAGACCGTGCCCTGATGACCGGCGAACGTGGCCAGCGGGCCGAGGCCGTCGCCGCGGCCGGCGGCGTCGTAGAGCCGGGCCGTGCCGTCGTCGCCGCGGGTGGCGAGCAGCGCGCCGTCCGGGCTGAAGACGACGCCGTAGCCGCCGGCGGTGTGCCCGGTGAACGTCGCCAGGGATCCGGCCACGGCGCCGCGCGCCGTCGCGTCCCAGAGTCGGACCGTGCCGTCGTCCTTGCCGACGCTGGCGATCACCCTGCCGTCCCGGCGGAACGCGACACCGAAGACCTGGCCGGTGTGGCCGGTGAAGGTCGCGAGCGGCGTGACGGCCTCGCCCCGGCCAGCCGTCTCCCAGAGGCGGACGGTGCCGTCGTCGCCGGAGCTGGCGAGCAGGCGGCCGTCGGGGCTGAAGGCGATCCCGCGCACCGGGCCGGTGTGACCGGCGAGGACCGCGAGCGGCGCAACGTCGTTCCCCCGGGCCGACGCGCTCCACAGCCGGACGGTGCCGTCCCAGCTGGCAGTGGCGAACACGGTGCTGTCCGGGCTGAAGACGACGTTGCCGACCGGCTCGGTGTGGCCGGTGAAGGTCGCCAGCGGCGCGGCGGCGGCGCCCCGGGCCGCCGCGTCCCACAGCCGGACGCTGCCCGATGTTCCGGTGGTCGCGAGAAGGTGGCCGTCGGGGCTGAACGCGAGTCCCGAGGCGCCCGGCGCGCCGGCCGGGAGCACGGCCGCGGCTGTTCCGCCCGTGCCGCGCCCGGCGGTGTCCCAGAGCCGGACGTCGCCGTCCGCGCCGCGGGTCGCGAGCCGCGCGCCGTCCGGGCTGAACCCGAGGTTCCAGATCGTGTCGGTGTGACCGGTGAGGGTGGCCAGCGCGCCGTCGGTAGCGGTCAGCATGGAGAGGACGCTGTGCTGGGCCTCGGGGGTGGCGGCGGTGTTGTAGGCCGCCAGCGCGAGCCCGGTCGCGAGCGCCGGCTGCGTCTCCCGGACCTGCGACGCCTCGGCGGCGATGATCGCCGACACCTCTTCGGGGGTCCGCCCGTCGCCGCCGCCTCGGGTGAGCACGATCAACGGCACGGCCACCGCCGCGGCGACGACCGCGACCAGGGCCGCGATCAGTGCCACTCCGGGCCGCCGCCGGGTGCGTGGCGGCGCCGGTGGGAACACCTCGGCCGGGTACGCCAACGCCGGCGCCGGGGCGACCGGCGCGGTCGGGGCGGTCGGGGCGGTCGGGGCGGCGCCCCGGTCCGGGTAGGCCGCGGGCGTCGGTGCCACCGAATACGCGGGCTGCGCCGGATACTCCCGCTGCGCGGCGTAGGGCACCTGGATGGACGGATTCGAAGAGGCTGACGGTGTCGACGGCACAGAGTAGGCCTCCGGCACGGAGTAGGCCTCCGGCACCGGCGGTGGTGTGGTCAGCGGCGGGGTCAGCGGCAGCCCGGAGGCCCACGGCCGCTGGCCGGACAGGCGGGCGGCCAGCTCGGCCGCGGGCGGGCGCCGGGCGGGATCGTTGCTCATCGCCTCGGCGACCAGCGCCCGCAGCGGCTCCGGGACACCGGTGAGGTCCGGGGCACCGTTCGCGACCCGGTGGAGTACCTCGTCGAGCCTGCCGGTGCCGAAGGGCGGACGACCGGTCGCGGCGAACACCAGCACGCCGCCCCAGGCGAACACGTCGGCCGGCGGCCCGACCGCCAGCCCGCGCGCCTGCTCCGGCGCCATGTACTGCGGTGTGCCGCGGATGGCCATGCTGAGCTGGGTGGTGGTGGTGTCCAGGGCGCGGGCGATGCCGAAGTCGATGACGACCGGGTCCTCGCCGGACAGCAGGATGTTGGACGGCTTCAGGTCGCAGTGCACCGCGTCGGCGCCGTGGATGGCGGTGAGCGCCTGGGCGACCCCGATCGCCAGCCTGTCCAGCCGTGGGCCCTCCAGCGGCCCGCCGTCGCGGATGGCGGCCGACAGCGACGGCCCGTCGATGTACTCCGTGACTAGGTACGGCTGGCCGGTGACGATGCCGTGGTCGAGGACCTCGGCGGTGTGGAACCGGCCCACCCGACGGGCCAGCTCGAACTCGCGGTCGAACAGCCGGCGCGCGGTGGGGTCGGACACGAGCTCGGAGCGCAGCAGCTTGATGGCCACCCGGCGCCCGTCGGGGCCGCGGCCGAGATAGACGCTGCCCATGCCGCCCCGGCCGAGCTGGGACTCGAGCCGGTAGTGACCCACCCTCGTCGGGTCCATCGACGTCAGCAGGCGTCCCCTGGCCGGGCGGGGCTCGCCCCGCCCGGCCGGGGCTACCTGATCCGCCGGGGCTACCTGATCCGCCGGGGCTACCTGGCCTGCTGGGACTGCGGGATCTGCTGGAACTGCCGGGCCGCGTGGCCCGGCAGCGCCGGGTGCGCCGAATGCGGGGGGTGCGGGGGGTGCGGCGGGTGTGCCGCCGTCGGGAGCCGTGCCGTCCGGCGCCGGCGCGCCGCCGGCGGGCATCACCGCGACCGCCGCGGCAGCCGGTGGGGGCCCGGCCTCGCCCGTCGTGGTTCTTCGCTACGGCGCCGCACTTCTCCCCCAGGTCCGCCCCGAATCCGACATCATCGATCAATTCTGACCATACCGCGCAGGTGGTGCGCCCTACTCGCGCGAACGTGGTCGTGCGCGGGACATGTGCCGCGGCTGGTTTCGGTGGCAGGATCGCGGAAAGGCTGGCCCGGAACGTCCCGCTTTCTCGTCCTTTCCGCGACTCGCGCCGGTTCGCCGGCCGAGCCCTGTGCCACCTGGGGCCCGACGATCATCTTCTGCATCAGCACCGCAACGGGGCGTCGGCCCGGCCGGCCCACCTCGGCTCCGGACTGGCCGGGGCAGGCGGCGGCCCGGTGAGGGCATGGTTCGGGCGGCTGTTCCGTCGGCACGCGGCCGACCACTCAGTCGCACCGGCCACTCGCCCGGTCACGCCGACCGATGGCCCGCTCACGCCCGCCACGGCGGCGCCGGCCGCGGCCAGTGACGAGACCGAGGCCCCCGACGAGACCGATGACCTGCTCGACGCCGTCGCCTCGGCTGCGTTCGGGTTCGACGCCCTGCGCCCTGGGCAGCGCGCGGCGATGCGCGAGATCGTCGGAGGGCGCGACACCCTGTGCGTGCTGCCGACCGGTGCCGGCAAGTCGGCCGTCTACCAGATCCCGGCACTCCTGCTGGAGGGGCCGACAATCATCGTCTCACCACTGATCGCGTTGCAGCGCGACCAGGTCCGCGGGCTGACGGAGCGCCTGAGCGGGCTCGACGCCTTCGGCGGCACGGACGACACAGACGGCCGGGACGGCACAGACGGCCGGGACGGCATGACGGGAACTGCCGGGACGACCCGCGTGGCCGGTAAGGCCCGCTCGCCGGGCGCCGCCGTCGTGGCCAACTCGCAGGTCGGCGCGCGTGCGCTCGCCGAGGCGTTCGGCGCGATCCGGCACGGCACCAGCGAGTTCCTCTTCCTCGCCCCGGAACAACTGGCCAAGCCAGAGGTCCGGGCCCTGCTCCGGGAGGCGGCGCCGTCGCTGTTCGTCGTGGACGAGGCACACTGCATCTCCTCCTGGGGCCACGACTTCCGCCCCGACTACCTGCGCCTCGGCGAGATCATCGACGACCTCGGCCACCCGACCGTCGCCGCCCTCACCGCGACCGCCGCCCCGCCGGTACGCCGGGAGATCGCCGAGCGGCTGCGGATGCGCGAGCCGGCCGAGGTCGTGGCCGGCTTCGACCGGCCCAACATCCACCTGTCCGTCCGGACGTTCACCACCGACACCGACAAGCGGGCAGCGCTCGTCGAGTACGCCGCCGTCGAGGCCAAGCCGGGACTCGTCTACGCGGCCACCCGCCGCGCCACGCAGGAGATCGCCGCCGAGCTCGCCGACCTGGGCCTGACCGTCCAGCCGTACCACGCCGGGCTGGGCGCGGCCCGGCGGCGCCAGACCGAGACGGCCTTCCTCGCCGGCGAGCTGGACGTCGTCGTCGCGACCACGGCCTTCGGCATGGGCATCGACAAGCCGGACGTCCGGTTCGTCGCGCACGCCGACGTCGCCGACTCGCTCGACTCCTACTACCAGGAGATCGGCCGCGCCGGCCGGGACGGCGAGCCCGCCAGGGCCTGCCTGTTCTTCCGCCCCGAGGACCTCGGCCTGCGGCGGTTCTTCGTCGCCGGACCGCCAGACCCCGTGCAGCTGCGCCGGGTCGCGGTCCTGATGTCCCATGCCGACGGGCCGGTGCCGCCGTCCCGGCTCGCGCAGGAGGCCGACGTCTCCGAATCGGGGCTGGTCCGGCTCGTCGACCTGCTGGTCACGGCCGGCGCGCTCATCGTCCGCGACGACGGCGCGGTCGAGCAGCGGCCCGGCGCCCCCGAGCCGGCAGACGCGGCGGCCCGGGCCGCGGCGCGGGCCGAGGCCCGCCGGACCGTCGACCGCTCCCGGATCGAGGAGATCCGCGGCTACGCCGAGACCCGTGGCTGCCGTCGCCGCTACCTGCTCACCTACTTCGGCGAGTCGTACGACGCCGACTGCGGCAGCTGCGACCGGTGCGAAGCCGCGAGAGCCACCGCGACGACAGCGAGGACGACGGCCGCCGCGACGACCACGGCCACAGCCACGGCCACGGCGACCGAGACGGCGATGGCGATGGCGACGAGGCTCGGTGGTCTCGAAGACCAGCCAGGCATCCCGCGTGACCGGCCGACGGCTGAGCACCCGTTCCCGGTGGGCGCGAAAGTCCGCCACCAGCAGTGGGGCGTCGGCCAGGTGGTCCGCGACGAAGGCGACCGCCGCACCGTCCTGTTCGACGACGTGGGCTACCGCACCCTCGCGCTCGGCCCGGTCCTCGCCCGTGGCCTGCTCACCCCGCTGGGCCCGCACGACGAGCCAGCCGCGTCCACGCCAGCAGGTCCGGCCCCGGGCGGCGGCTGAAGCCTGGCGGCTGGGGCCGCCCCGTGCGGCTGAGGTGAGGAGATCCGTGGCTACGCCGAGACCCGCAGCGGCCGTCGCCGCGGTCAGGCGATGGTGACCCGGCGGGAAAGGCGCCAGCCGACAGTAGTGCGGACCAGCGTGAGCTCGTAGCGTTGCGGGGCGGCCTGGTCCTCGTGCGCCAGCCGGTTGCCGGCCGCGTCGAGGATGTCGTAGGCGTCCAGCTGCTCGGTGACCCGCAGGACCGCCCGGTCCCCGCTCTGCTCGATGATCTGCAGGTCGACGATGCGCACCGACAGCGCCGGGACGTGCCCGCCCCGGCCGGCGAACTCTCGAAGCAGGGCGAGATCCTTCGCGTAGATCTCGCTGTCGAGCTGGTAGACGTCCGCGAGCGCGGACTCGTCGAGGTCCGCGAACGCGCGCCCCCGCGCCGCGTACCGCTCGGCTAGGACCACCTTCCAGGTCTCCTGCGGCGACAGGCTGGGAGACGACGCCGACGCCGACGGCTGGGCCGTGGGGTTGGCTCCCATGGGGCTGCCGACGGCGGGACTCGCGGCCGCGGGGCTGGCCGACGCGCCGGCCGCGGACGGCCCAGGACTGCCCGACCCGACCACCCGGTCGCCCGTCACCGTCAGGATCAGGATCGTGGCGGCCACGCCCGCCGCGAGCAGGACGCCGCCGGCCACGGTCCATGGGACCCTGGCCAGCCGGCCTCGGCGAGACAGCCGTCCCGGCCGCCGTGGCCGGGGTGGCCGGGGTCGCCGCCGACCGGGTACGGGCGCGGACGTGGCGGTCGGCCGTTCCTGCCAGGACGACGGCTCCGGCGCCAAGGCGAGCGCGAGCACGGATGACCCGCCGCGGTCATCGGTCGTGGCGTCATCCCCGTCGCCAGCCCTGGCGTCGTCGGCGGCCCGGTCGCTGCTTCCGTCGCCGTGGCCGCCGTAGCCACGCTCGTCGCCGTAGCCACGCTCGTCGCCGTAGCCACGCTCGTCGCCGTAGCCACGCTCGTCGCCGTAGCCACGCTCGTCGCCGTAGCCACGCTCGTCGCCGTCGTGACTGTCACCGCTCCCGGCGCCGGCCGGGTCCACCGCGGCGCCCTCGGACAGCAGGTCCGAGCCTCCGTCGCCTTCGCCTGGACCCCCCAGAAGCAGGAACGGCACCGCGCCGTCCGGCGGGGTGGGACCCGCGCCGTCGGCGGGCGGTGCTCCGGTGGGCACGAGCAGCCCGTAGAGCTCGGCAGCCGTCGGACGACGGCCCGGGTCGGGGTGCATCGCCGCCGCGACGACGGCCCGCAGCGGCTCGGGCACGCCCGACAGGTCGGGCCGTTCGTGGACGACCCGGTAGAGCAGGGCGTGGCACGGCCCGACCCCGAACGGCGGCTGCCCGGTAGCGGCGAACACGGTGACGCCGCCCCACGCGAAGATGTCGGCCGCGGGCCCCACCGGCGCGCCCCGGGCCTGCTCGGGTGCCATGTAGCCGGGGGTGCCGAGGCCGTGCTGGCCGATGTACGCCGTGCTGCCCAGCGCGACCGCGATGCCGAAGTCGATGACGAGCGGGCCGTCGGCCGACAGCAGCACGTTCGACGGCTTGAGGTCGCGATGGACGGTGCCCGCCGCGTGGATCGCGGTCAGCGCGGTCGCCACGGCTATCGCCAGCCGCTCCAGCCGCGGCGGTTCCAGTGGCCCGACGAGCTGGACCTCCTCGGACAGCGTGGGACCGTTGATGAACTCGGTGACCAGATAGGGCAGTCCGTCGGCGGTACCGACGTCGATCACGTCGGCGGTGCAGAAGCGGGCGACGCGGCGGGCAAGCCGCGCCTCGTGGTGGAAGAGCCGCACGAACTGCGGATCGGCGGCCAGGTCGGACCGGATGACCTTGACCGCGACCGCCCGGCCGGACGGCCCTCGGGCGAGATAGACGCTGCCCATGCCGCCGCGGCCGAGCAGCCCCTCGATCTGGTAGTCGCCGACCTGGGCCGGGTCGTACCCGGCGAGCGGCTTGAGCCAGCCCGGATCCCGCGAGCCCGGTGGCGTCGTCGTCGGCCACGGCGTGGCGGGCTCACCGTCGGCCGGCGTCACAGGACTCGTCCCGCCCATGCCCGCGCGGGAGAGCTCCGCTCCCGCGTGCGCCGCCGCTGCACCGGCGTCTCCCACGAACCGCCCGCGGCCGGACGCTCCGGCCCGCCAGACCATACCGCGCCGGGCGTGGCGTACCAGCCCGATCCAGGCATGGTCCCGCAAGGACGGCCAGGCGACGGGACGGTCCGGGTAAGGATCAAGGGCAGGGGCTCCGGTAGCGAACGTCCTTGACGACGTGGGACCACTCGTCCTGGGTCAGGATGTTGGCGCCGTCGAGGCAGGCGCTGGCCGCGATGTCGTCGGGCGCGAGGTCCCAGAGCCGGGCCGTGCGGTCCTTGGCGGTGGTCGCCAGCAACAGGCTGTCCGGGGTGAACAGGACGTCGTCGACGGCACCCTGGTGGCCGGCGAGCGTCGCCAGCGGAATGACGTTTTGGCCCCGTTCGGACGGGTCCCACAGGAGCGCGACGCCGTCCACGCCCGACGTGGCGAGCAGCAGGCCGTCGGGGCTGAAGACGACGTCGTTGACCGTCGACGCGTGGCCCGTGAGGCTCGCGACCGGAGAGACGTCCTCGCCGGTCGCCGTGGTGTCCCAGAGCCTCGCCGTGCTGTCCTCGCTGGTGGTCGCCACCAGCCTGCCATCCGGGCTGAACGCGACGTCCCCCGCCGAGCCGACGTGGCCTTTGAAGGTGGCCCGCGAGCGGATGACGCCCGTGTGGGTGATGTCCCAGAGCCGGGCGGTGGTGTCGTCGCTCGCCGTCGCCAGGAGCTTGCCGTCCGGGCTGAAGGCGAACTCGTTGATGCCCGCGGTGTGGCCCAGCAGCGTCGTGACCGGTTTGGGCCCGTCGCCGCGGTCGGCGGTGCTCCACAGCTTCGCGACGCCGTCATGGCTGCCGCTGGCGAGCAGCTTCCCGTCCGGGCTGAACTCCACCCCGCCCACGACGGCGGTGTGGCCGGCGAAGGTCGCCAGCGGGGGGACGCCGGGGCCGCGGGCGGAGGTGTCCCACAGCCGGGCCGTGCCGTCGACGCTGCCGGTGGCGAGCAGCTTCCCGTCCGGGCTGAACGTGACGTCCCAGACGCCGTCCGTGTGGCCGACGAAGGTCGCCAGCGGCGTCACGCCGTTGCCGCGGCTCGAGGTGTCCCAGAGCTTCGCGGTCCCGTCGGCGCTGCAGGTGGCCATCAGCCGGCCGTCGGGGCTGAAGGCGACGTCGCCGAGCCAGCCGGCGTGGCCGGTCAACGTCACCAGCGGCTTGGCGCTGTCGCCCCGCCGGCCGGTGTCCCACAGCCGGGCGGTGTGGTCCTCGGTGCCGGTCGTGGCCAGCAGCTTGCCGTCCGGACTGAGGGTGGCATCGCCGATCGACGAGGTGTGGCCACTGAACGTGGCGGCCGACTTCCCTGGCGAGAGGTAGGCGGCCAGCAGACTGAGCCGCGCCTCGGCGGTCGGCGCCGCACGGTACGCGGCGAGCGCGAGCCGGCGCGCGAGCGCCGGGTCGGCGTCGCGGATCCGCCGAGCCTGCGCGGCGAGTTCCTGGGACGCGCGCCGCGCCGCCTGCGGGCCGCCGTCCTCGCCGTGTCCCGGCAGGACCAGCAGCAGCGGGAGCGCCACGGCCAACGCCACAGCGGCCGCGGCGGCCGTCACCGCCAGCCGGCCGCGCCTCGTCCCGAGGCGGCGGCGCAGCCCGCCCGGCGCAGGCGTGGTGTCTCCCTCCCGTCGGGAGCTGGGCGGCGCCGAGGAATCCGCCCGCGGCGCCGTGCCAGCCGGCGAGCCGGCGCGGCCGCCGATACCGGCGGCGCTCGAATCGGCGCTCGGCCGGCCAGCACCCGCGGCAGCACCCGACGGGCCCGCGCCCGGCGGGGGCATGCCGCGGGAGTGGCCTGGCGACGCGGAGTCGGGGCGCTGGCTGACCGGCGGGAGCGGCACTGCGGGCCCGGGACGGCCGGGCAGCGTGTCCGGGCCCCGGCCCAGCGACCGAGCGCCGCCAGGTCGCCCCCCGGCGGGCCACCCGCCCTCGTCGGCGGCGCCGGGGATGTCCGGGGTACGGGGAACCTTCGGGGTACTGGGGACGCCGGGCGCGGGGGCCGTCGGCTCGCCGCCGCGCGACCGAGCCGGACCTGCCGAGGACGTGGTGGCACCGGTGGGCGGCGCGGCGACCAGGCGGTTGAACAGCTGGGCGGCGGTCGGGCGCTGGGCCGGGTCCCGGTTCATGGCCAGGGCGACCACGGACCGAAGCGGCTCCGGTACTCCGGTCAGGTCGGGCTGCTCGTTGACGACCCGGTAGAGCTGCGCGTGGACCGGGCCGTCGCCGAACGGCGGGTGACCGGTCGCCGCGAACACCACGACCCCGGCCCAGGCGAAGATGTCCGCCGCCGGCCCCACCCGGCCGCGGGTCACCTGCTCCGGGGCCATGTACGCGGGCGTTCCGGATCCGTCGCCGCCGCGCATGGTGGCGCTGTCCACGGCGAGCGCGATGCCGAAGTCGATGACGAGCGGACCGTGCACCGACAGCAGGACGTTGGATGGCTTGAGGTCGCGATGGACGACGCCGGCGCGATGGATCGCCGTGAGCGCCGTGGCGACGGCGAGAGCGACCCGGTCGAGGGCGGCGGGCTCCAGCGGCCCGTCGTCCCAGATGGCTTCCTCGAGGGTCGGACCGGGAATGTACTCGGTGACGATGTACGGCTGGCCGTCGTAGGTGCCCGCGTCGATGAACTCGGGTGTCGCGGACCGGACGATGCCGCGCGCGAGCCTGGCTTCCTGCTCGAACAGCCGCTGGTAGCCCGGGTCGGCTGCGTACTCCGCCTTGACGACCTTGACGGCGACGTCGCGACCGGTCGAGGTACGGCCCAGGTAGACGCTTCCCATCCCGCCGCGGCCGAGCAGACCCTCGAGCCGGTAGGGACCGATCCGGGTCGGGTCGACGGCGCCCAGGGGCTTGACTCGGCTCGACCGTCCCGGCGGCGACGAGCCGGCTCCCGGCCGCGCGCCACGGCCGCCGTCGGCCGCGCTCACCGGGCGCGCCCCGGCCAGTCACCGACGGGCAGCGCTCGCCCGCGTTGGCCTCGCTGTACCAGCGGCAGCACCAGCGTCCCCCGAGAACCGCCAGAAGCCGGACAGTTCCGGCGGCGAGATTTTACCGCGCGCGGCCACCCCGTCCGTCCCCCATCCACCCACCCACCGCTGTCACCCGCCCGACGGCCGCGCCGCGGCATCCACGTACACGCCACCCCGGGTGGCGCGCTCGAGGATCGGGCGCAGGGTGAGCGCGGCGACGACCGGGGCGACGGCGACCAGCAGGAACGCGGGTGACCAGCCGGTGGTCGTGACGAGCAGGCCGACGAGCGGCGGGGTCGCGGCGGCGGCGACGAAGTTCACCGTGTTCTCCGCGGCCATCGCGGTCGCCGCCCGGCCGGGCGGCGCGAGCTCGCCGGCCGCCGTGAACGCCAGCCCGTTCCAGCAGACCGTCACGGCCGCGACGAGTACCAGCACGACCGCCAGCAGGCCCACCGGTGCCGCCGCGGTCGCCGCCGCGGCGCCCGCCATCCCGGCCGCGGCGGCGACGGCGAGCACCCGCAGCGGGCGCAGCCGGGCACCCACCCGGTCGCTCCACGCGCCGACCAGGATGCGCGCGAGCGCGCCCGCCGCCTGTGCGACCGTCAGCACGATGGCCGCCCGCTGGGCGCTCATCCCCCGGCCGTCGTGCAGGACCTCCACCAGGAACACGACCATGGTGAACTGCGGCACGACCAGCAGCCCCGCGGCCAGGCTCAGGCGCCACAGCCGCCGGTCGCGCAGCACGTCCCCGGTGGTCGCCGACTGTCCAGCCACAGTGCGCGGCGCACCGGCGACGGGGCGGGGCGCGTCCTCGCACAGGTCCGCCGGTGGTTCCCGGATGAGGGCGAGCACCGCGATGCCCGCGACCAGGCAGGCGGCGGCGAGGGTGTGGAACGCGGCGCCGACGCCGAACCGGCCGGCCACCGCTGGCAGCGTCGCGGCCGCGAGCCCCGACCCGGCCGGCACCGCGCACTGACGGATCCCCATCGCCACGCCGCGCCGGGCGCCGGGGAACCAGGTCAGCACGGCGCGGCCGCTGGCGGTCGTGACGCTGGCGCCGACGGCACCCGCGAGCGCCAGCAGCACCGCCCGCAGGACGAGGCCATCGGTCAGTCCGGCCCCGAACAGGCAGGCCGCCGCGCCTGCCAGCCCCGCCGTCATCGCCGGGCGCTCGCCGTACCGGTCGACCACCGGCCCCCACGCGAGCAGCGTCAGGAGGATGCCGGCCGTGGGGCACGCGAGCAGCAGTCCCAGGCCGCCGAGAGTCAGCCCGTGCTCGGCGCGCAGCGCCGGCCCGATCCCGGCAAGCCCCTGGAAGTACGCGCTCGTGGTCGCCTGCGCCATCGTCCCGACCGCGAGCACCACCCAGCGGTAGCCCGACCCCAGGTTTCTCATATTTTGATACTACTGTTTCATATATTGAGATGACCTCGGGTCGACGACGGCCGGAGACAGATCGGGCCCGGTACGCCCGCTACGGGGTGTGCCGGGCCTTCAGGGCCGAGGCCGCAGGGCCGAGGCCGCAGAGCCGTCTTCAGGCCTGGCGACCGGCGCTCAGTCCTTGATCTGCTGGGACAGGTAGATCTGCGCCCCAACCTGCTCGATCAGCTCGTGCTGGGCGTCAAGCCAGTCGATGTGCTCCTCCTCGGCGTGCAGAATCCGCTCGAGCAGCAGCGCGGAGCCGATGTCGCCGCGCTGCCGGCACAGCTCGATGCCCGAGCGAAGCACCTCCACCGACCGCTCCTCGTGCTTGCGGTCAAGGCTGAGCTGCTCAGGCACGTTCTCGCCGATGGCCAGGGTGTGCAGCCGCTGGAGATTGGGGTGGCCACCGAGGTAGAGCACCCGCTCGATGAGCTCGTCGGCGTGCTTCATCTCGTCGATCGACTCGTGGTAAGAATGTTCAGAAAGTCGCTGATAGCCCCAGTTACGCTGCATTCGTGAATGCAGAAAGTACTGGTTCACCGCGGTCAGTTCATTGGTGAGAACCGCATTCAGCACCTCGACGATCTCCGCGTCCCCGCGCATGTCCGCACACCTTCCGCCATGAAACCGCCGTCAAGGGCGGGCCGGTCAACCGAGGGCGGAGCATCTCCTCGATCACAATCCGTCACCAGGAGGAACGGCACGCGACCGCTGCCTACCCCGCCCAACGACCAGCAAACCACAGAAATGGGACCGACGGTACGGGCAGCGGAATACGGGCAGCAAAACAGAAAACTCAGGTCTCAGGTCAACCTAGCCTTCGTGAAGTGAGCCTCACCTGTGCGCGCTAATTGCGGTGTTCACGGACCGCGCCGCCGCTCCTCTTTCGCGGCCGGCGGATGTCAGGAACGGCTGCGCAGGGCGCGCAGGAACAGCGCCAGGTTCGCCGGGCGCTCGGCCATCCGGCGCAGCAGGTACGGGTACCAGTCCGGCCCGTAGGGCAGGTAGACACGAACGCGTGCGCCGAGGCTGGCCAGCCGGAGCTGCTCGTGCGGCCGGACGCCGTGCAGCAGCTGATACTCGAAGGCGTCGCTCCCCCGGCGGCCGGCCTCGGCGAGCCGGTCCGCCAACGCCAGCAGCCGCGGGTCGTGGGTGGCGACCATCGGATAGCCGCCGCCGGCCATCAGGATCGCGAGGCAGCGGGCGTAGGACGCGTCGACGTCGGCGCGGCCGGTGAAGGCGACGCTGCCCGGCGCCCGGTAGGCACCCTTGCACAGTCGCACCCGCGACCCGGCGACGGCGAAGCGGCGGCAGTCGTCCTCGGTGCGCCGCAGGTAGGCCTGGAGCACGGCGCCGGTGGTCGGGAAGTCACGGCGCAGGTCGGCGAGCACCGCCAGGCCCGCGTCGACGCTGGTGTGCTCCTCGGCGTCGATCGTCACGGTGGCATCCACGGCGGCGGCGCGGGCGCAGATCTCGGCGGCGTTCTCGTAGCAGATCTTCAAGCCGCCGAAGGGCACCAGCCGGCCGAGTGCGGACAGCTTCACGGACATGTCCAGTCCGGCGGCGAGGCCGGCGTCCTCGGCGAGGTCGAGCAGCGCGAGGTAGCCCTCGGTCGCCTCGCGGGTGCGGGCGAGGTCGGTGCCGCTCTCGCCCAGCCGGTCGACGGTGGCGGCGATCCCGTCGGCGGCGAGCGCCCGGACCACGTCGAGGGCGTCGACGGGCCGCTCGCCGGCGACAAACCGGTCGACGACCCGGCGGGTCGGCCCCGTGCCGACGACGAGCTCGCGCGCCCTGGCGCTGCGGGACACGGCGAGCAGCACCCGACGGATCATCCGACGCCTCCTCGCTGGTCGTGGCGCCGGCCGCCCCGCACCGGCACGAGCGGTGTCACCGGCAGTGATCACTGGCGGTGCCCTCACTGCACGGCTCCAGCCTCAGCGACACCACCCACCCTGTCCATTCGGCGCCGCACCCACCGCCGGACACCCCAAGTACCAGACCCGACCACAACTGGTAACAGCGCATTGGCGCAGCGCCAAGGTGACCACCCAACCGACCCCGAACCAGACCAACCACCGCTCTGCGGCCTCACCCCGGACCAGCGCCAGGAGGGCGCCCTGGCGCCCGACACGGGACGAGCGCGTCTAGCGCCTCGTCCCGGCACGGCCCCAGCCTCAGCGACACCACCCGCCCTGTCCATTCGGCGCTTCTCCCCGGAGCGCCGACGCGGGGACCACGCCGCGATTCCGACAGGCCGCCGCAGGGTGACCGGACACGCCCGCACGGTTACTACCTTGCTTTCCGTGAAAGAGCGGACAGCACCTCCGCGGCTCCGGCGGCTTGGCCACCGGATCGCCGTCCTCGTCACGGCCACGGCCGCCGCCGCATCCTGCGGCGCGGTCCTCGGCCAGGCAACACCTGCCGCCGCCGGCGGCACCCCGACCCGTGACTGCCAGCCCGGCGCCCGGGTGGACATCCAATCCGGGCACGAATACCCAGCGCAGGCCGTGAAGCTGGCCGGCGGCTTCTACACCAAGGCCGGCGCGTTCTGGCCGCCGACGACGGCCGTCACCTGCAAGGTCGGACCCGACCTGCACCAGCCGCTGATCAGGATCGGCGACAGCGGCTGCGACGGCGGAGCCCTGCCGTTCCTGATCCCAGACGCCTCGCCCGGCGCCTACACCGACACCACGCCGCCCACCTGGGGGACCTTCCTGCCCACCGGCTGGTACTACCTCGGCGAGGCGGCCACTCCAGGCTGGGCCACCGTCTGCTGGTACGTCCTGAAGCCGAAGGCGGCGATCTAGCAGGCGGCGATCCAGGCGATCCGGCCTGGTACCGGCGCCGGGTTCACCGGCGCCGGCCGTCCGGCGCGACGGCGATACGAGCATGACCGGCGCGGATCGTGACAGCGGTGTACGTCAGGTGAGCAGCACGCGGCCTGCTCGGCAAGAGGCTGGCACCGGCGGCTGACTTCTACGAAACAGCGACCGCCCAGCAGGGCCGGCCTCTGGAACGCTGAGGACCATGGCTCTCGAACTTGACGTGACTCCCGATCTCGACAACCCGGCGGACGCCGACCGGGTGCTCCGAGTGCCCGGGGCGCTGAACCTGCGGGACGTCGGCGGCTACCCGGCCGCCGACGGCCGCCGGATCCGCCGGCGCACGCTGCTGCGCTCGGCCGCGATGCACGGCCTCGGCGACGAGGCCCGCGCGGCGCTCGCCCAGATCCCGGTCCGCACCGTCGTCGACCTGCGCGAGGACACCGAGGCCGCGCACGAGCCGAACGCGCTCGGCGAGCTGCCGATCACCACGGTCCGCAACCCGCTGTACTCCACCGGCTCGCCACTGCCGTCGCAGGCGGCCACCGCGGCGGGCGAGCGGCGCGAAGCCGCCGAGACGGGCGACAACGCGCCGGGATCAGGCGCGGCGGCGGCCGAGGGTGTGCGGGCCGCGCAGGCCGCCGGTCTCCAGATGGACCTCGGCGCGATCTACGAGCACATCATCGACAAGAAGGGGGACCGGATCACCGCCGGTGTCCTGGCGCTGGCCGAGCCGGGCGCGCTGCCGGCGATCGTGCACTGCAGCGCGGGCAAGGACCGGACCGGCCTGACGATCATGCTGGTGCTGGAGCTGCTGGGCGTCCCGGACGAGGTGATCGTGCGCGACTACGCGCTGACCGCCGAGCTGCTGCACGACGAGGCGATCGCCGCGCTGCGCCGGCTCACCGCGGTCACCAGCGGCAACGGGAACAGCCGCAGCCTGCCGGCCAACCTGATGGAGGCCCCGCCGGAGCTGATTCGCGCGGCACTCGAGCGGGTCCGGGCGGGCCACGGCAACGCCCGCGGCTACCTGCTCGCCCACGGCGCCACGGCCGAGCAGCTCGACGCGCTGACCGAGGCCCTGCTCACCGCCGACGACCCCGCCTAGAACGCTTCGGAGCCCACCATGCGACTGATCACCGACACTCCGGTCCCGACCCACCACGTCATCCAGTTCTCGGACACCCACATCGTCCCCGAGGGCGAGCTTTACCACGGGATGTTCGACACGATGGACAACCTCGTCGCCGCGTTCGACCAGGTCGAGGAGGCCGGCCTCGACGTCGCGGCCCTGCTGCTGACCGGCGACCTCGCCGACGCCGGCGACCTGCCCTCCTACCGCCGCCTGCGCGCCTACGTCGAGAAGCGCGCTGGCGCCCTCGGCCTGCCCGTGGTCTACCTGATGGGCAACCACGACAGCCGCGGGCCGTTCCGGGAGGGCCTGCTCGACGCCGAGCCCACCGACGAGCCGTACGACCACGTCCACTGGGCCGGCGGCCTGCGGATCATCGCGCTCGACTCGACCGCGCCGCGCGAGGCCCTCGGCGAGCTCACCGACGCCCAGCTCGGCTGGCTCGCCGCCGAGCTCGCCACCCCGGCGCCCGCCGGCACGATCCTGGCGCTGCACCACCCGCCGGTCCCGTCGCCGATCGGGTTGCTGAACTCGATGGTGCTGGCCGAGCCGGAGCGGCTCGCGCAGGTCATCACCGGAACGGACGTGCGCATCGTGCTGTGCGGGCACGCGCATCACGCCTCGGCGGGGACGCTGGGCGGCGTGCCCGTCCTCGTCGCCGGCTCCGTCGCCTACTCGGCGCGCCCGCTCGGCCCGGGCGGCGGCTACGCCGGGGTGACCGGCGGGCTGTTCACCCGGGTCGACGTCTACCCGGGCCAGGCCGTCGCCACGGTGATCCCGGTGACGGTCGGCGAGAAGATCTACGAGCTGACGCCGGAGATGCTCGCCCAGTACTCCGACGAGCCCGCGGCGGGAACCGAGACCGCGACAGGGACCGAGACCGCGGCGCACGACCCCGACAAGCTGGTCGAGGCCTAGCCACCCATGTTCGTCGAGCTCGCCCCCCCGCGGCACTGGTCGCCAGCGAGAGCCCGGCCGCTGGCGACCAGTGCCGACGGCGGGGCCACGGGCGGCGCCGCCGGCACCGTGCCCGAGGGCGGACCGGTCCACGCCGGCGGCGCTCTACGTGGTGCTGCAGCGCCAGGTCATCGGCGCCTTCGTCCGCTCCAGCCTTCGCTAGCCGGCGGCGAGGAGGGCGCGGACGGCCCTGGAGCGGCGGCCGCCGGCGACCAGATCGGCCAGGCCGCGGATGGCCTCGCCGATCTCGCTGTACATGCGGGTCCCCTCCAGCGCGTGCTGGCCGCCAACCACCAGGACGCCGTCGGCGCTCAGCACCTCGATGGCGCGCTGGGTGGCGGCCGGGTCCGGCCCGGGCATCTCGGGGAACGGCCGGCTGAAGGCGACCGCGTGCTTCTCACCGGTCGGCAGCGCCAGGTGGGCGATCATCCGGCCGGACCACCACGGCCAGCTGACCGCGGTGCCCTGCCGAGGCGCCCGGAACAGCTCACCATGCGGCGACGCGAACGCGACCTCTGTCGCCGAGACCGCGAACACGCCCCACTCGTAGGCGTTGCCCCGGCCCTTCACCCAGACCTTTGCTGGGCCGCGCCAGCCCGGGAACAGCGCGACCTGGCCCGTGGGCGTCGCGACGGTGACACTGTCCTTTGACAGACTAACAATGGACGAGGCGGTCGCGCTCATTCTTTCCTCCCGTTGGCCAGACGGCGGACAGGAGTTTTTCTGCCGCCTACTCCGCCGAATTCTGCTATATCTGGAACGATAGTAGGGAGCGCGTGCGGAAATTTCGGTCCCCGGCCACTGTCGGAAGTGGGACACAATGTAGGTGCAATACTGTCGTCCGCCTGGCTGAAACGCGCCGGGCAGCAGGCCGCCGAGCTTTTCGACGCCGCGGGCGTACCGCCCGAACCCCCACCTGGCGCGCACTCACCGGGCATCGGACGGTGACGCTGTGTGGCTGTTCGCGCAAGTGGCCCGATGCGCTCCGACGAGAGCCGGTTGACGGCGCGGTGAGGCGGTAGGCTCGAAGAAAGTCCTGGAACAGCCGAGGATCTCCGGCAGAGGCTCTCGGCAGTCGAGGATCTCGGGCAGTCGAGGATCCCTGAACGGCAGGCCGCGACGGCCAGGACCACGGTTAGCGGAATCACGGTCATCAGATCGGTCATGAGATGGCCCGGGCGCACCGGGCGGAGCAGGCGAGGAGAGGGTCGGGGCACGGTGGCCACGCTGGGCGAACCACTGACCGTCGATCATGAGGCCCTGGCGGTCCGAACACTCGGACCCTGTCGGGTGACCTCTCCCCTGCTGCCGTTGCTCGGCGAACGGCCGACGACGGAGCACTACATCGACGAGGCCGACAAGGTCCTCTTCGACGACACACTTGCCATGGTGTCGTCACGAAAAGTGCCGATCGAGGAACTGCCCAGCTTCGAGGCCGCCGGACCGCGCCGGAAGATCTACTTCGACCCGGCCAAGACCCGTGTGGGCATCGTCACCTGCGGCGGCCTGTGCCCCGGCCTCAACAACGTCATCCGCGGCGTGGTGACGGAGCTCACCACGCATTACGGCGTCAAGCGCATCTACGGTTTCCGCAATGGTTACCAGGGATTCATAGCCAGGTACGGGCACGACGTCCTCGACCTCACCCCGGAGACGGTGGCGACGATCGGCGAGGACGGCGGGACGATTCTCGGCACCTCCCGTGGCCAGCAGGACCCGGAAGAGATCGTCGACTGCCTGTCACGGATGAACATCAGCATCCTTTTCGTCATCGGTGGTGACGGGACGCTGCGCGGCGCCGGCGAGATCGCCCGGGTCGCGGCCGAGCGCGGCGAGAAGATCGCCGTCGTCGGAATTCCGAAGACCATCGACAACGACATTCCGTTCATCGACCAGAGCTTCGGTTTCCAGACCGCGTTCGCGAAGGCGTCCGAGTCGATCGCCGCGGCGCACGCGGAGGCCACCAGCGCGCCCGGCGGCCTCGGCCTGGTGCGGCTGATGGGACGTCATTCTGGTTTCATCGCCTGCTATGCGTCGCTGGCGAAGTCCGACGCCGACGTGGTGCTCATTCCCGAGATCCCGTTCACGCTCGACGGCGAGGGCGGCCTGCTGAGCTACCTGCGCCGGCGGATAGAGGAGACCGGGCACGCGCTCGTCGTCGTCGCCGAGGGGGCCGGCCAGGAGCTGTCCGCGGCGGAGAACGGCAGCCACATCACCGGCACCGACGCGTCGGGCAACCGGAAGCTCCACGACGTCGGCCAGTTCCTCAGCCGCCGGATCACCGACCACTTCGCCGCCGCCGGCGTCGAGATGAACCTGAAGTACATCGACCCGAGCTACGTGATCCGCAGCGTGCCCGCCAACCCGTACGACAGCGTGTACTGCATCCGGCTCGCGCACGCCGCCGTGCACGCCGCGATGGCGGGCCGCACCGAGATGGTGGTCGGCCGCTGGCGGCGCCGGTTCATCCACATCCCGATCCCGCTGGCGATCGGCCACCGCAACCAGGTCGACCCCTTCGGCGACCTGTGGATGTCCGTCCTCGAAGCCACCGGGCAGCCTCCCCGCTTCCAATAAGCTCCCCGCCATGCTGGAGATCGACATCTGGTCGTTGCGCGATTTGCGGTCGATGGTGGCGACTGGAGACACCCTCATCGACCACGACTGAAAACGATCAACGGACCCGCGGTCGGTGGCGCCAATCAGGCGTGGAGACGCCGCGGATGGGCGCTTGGCAGCGGGTCGACCAGGCGGCCCCGGTCGGTCAGGGCACCGGCCTGTTTGATCGTGCGGAAGACCGGCGAGATCTCCAGGGTCTGCACGCCGTCGAGGGCGCCGACTCCGCGGGTCGTGAAGGCGTATAGGTCGGCCAGGTCACGGCAGACGATCGTGGCGATCAGGTTGTGCTGGCCGGACCGGGCTCCGGCGAAGCAGACCTCCGGCAGGGCCGCGAGCGCCTGGCCGGTCTCGTGCAGCCGCGCCGGGCTGACCTGCATGTACAGGTGAGCCTTCGCGGTGAAGCCGAGGGCGGCCCCGGCCACGTCCATGTCGAGGTGGATGGTGCCGCTGCGCAGCAGCATGGCGAGCCGGCGGGTGACCCGCCCCTCGCTGATCCCCGCCGCGGCCGCGAGCTCCGCGTAGCTGGCACGGCCGTCGCGGGCCAGGACGGCGGCGATCGCCTCGTCGGCCGGCTCCAGCGGCACGGGACCGGCCGGCTCGCCGTCCGCCAGCGGCATAGCGGTGGCGTGCAGCTCGGCGGTCTCGGCGGCGTCGAGAACGCCAGCCAGCCCGCCCCAGTCGTCGGAGTGCCGACCGAGGAAGTGGTGCAGCAGGACCCAGGCCTCGACGCTCAGGACGTGGGTCGCGCGCGGCAGCCTGCGGGTCAGCAAGGTTTCGCGCTGCTCGGCCGACAGGGACCGGATCGAGAATGTCACCTCGGAGCCCCCCGCGGACAGGACCACCCACGCGATGTCGTCACGCTGCGCCAGCGCGGTGGCCAGCGCCTCGGCGCTGTCGGGACGGCAGCGCACCCGGACTCCCCACGAGTGCTCGCCCGCCGTCGCCGGGTTGACGAGCCCGAAGATCTGCAGGATCCCGTCGCGCCGGAGCGCGCCATAGCGGCGAGCGACGGTCCGTTCAGGCAGGCCCAGCACCGCGGCGAGGCGTGCGAAGGAGGCCCGGGGCGCCAGCTGCAGTGCGCGGATGATCCGCAAGTCGTCGGGGTCGGTCACCACACCTTTGGCCCGCGTGGTGTCGGATTCCCGCATCGTCGTCGCCGTCACGGATGGAAATCTACATCGAACCGCGCAGTCTGGAGGGTTCGTCCGATGGCGGTCGGCAGAGTGGGACCTCGGCGCCACGGGTCGGTCCCCCAGGGGGTCGCGAGGGCCACGCGGCGCGCACCCGGCCGGAGGGGATGTGTGAGAGTCGATGGAACGTAAATGGTGGACGCTCGTCGCCGTGCTGGCGGCGACGTTCATGCTGCTGCTCGACATCACGATCGTCGTGGTCGCGCTCCCGGACATCCAGCAGGAGCTGCATTCCAGCTTCAGCGACGTGCAGTGGGTGGTCGACGCCTACGCGCTGACGCTCGCGGCGCTGCTGCTGACGTCCGGCTCGCTGGCCGACAGGTACGGCCGCCGACTGCTGTTCCTCGTCGGTCTGGGGATCTTCACGGCCGGCTCCGCGCTGTGCGCGGCGGCCCAGACGCCGCTGATGCTGATCCTCTCCCGCGCGGTGCAGGGCGTCGGCGGCGCGGTCCTGTTCGCCACGTCGCTGTCGCTGCTCGCGATGAACTTCCAGGGCCGGGAGCGCGGCGTCGCGTTCGGCGCCTGGGGCGCGGTCGCCGGCGTCTCGACCGCGCTCGGCCCGATCCTCGGCGGCCTGATCACCAGCGGCGTGAGCTGGCGCGGCATCTTCTGGGTGAACCTGCCGGTCGGCGTGGCCGCCATCGTGATCACTCTGCGGCAGGTGGCCGAGTCGCGGGCGCCGCAGTCCCACCGGCCGGACTGGATCGGGTTCGCGACGCTCACGTCCGGGCTCGTCGCGCTCGTCTACGGACTGATCAGGGCCAGCGAGGACGGCTGGGGGGACGGCGGCGTGATCACCTGCTTCGTCCTGGCCGCGGTCCTGCTCACGGCGTTCGTCGTGGCGGAGACCCGGGTGGCACACCCGATGTTCGACCTGTCGCTGCTGCGGATCCCGACGTTCCTCGGCGGCTCCGTCGCCGCGTTCGCGATGAACGGCTCGCTGTACGCGATGCTGGTCTACCTGACGCTCTACCTGCAGAACGACCAGGGCTACTCGGCCCTGCAGACCGGCGTGCGGGTGCTGATCCTGTCCGCCACGGCGATGGTCTTCGCCTCCGTCGCGGGCCGGCTGTCGACCTTCGTGCCGGTCCGCTGGCTCATCGGCCCCGGCCTCGCGCTCGTCGGCGTCGGGCTGCTGCTGATGTCCGGCCTCGACGCCGGCTCCAGCTGGACGCACCTGATTCCCGGGCTCGTCGTCGCGGGCGCCGGGTCCGGGCTGGTCAACCCGCCGCTGGCCTCCACCGCGGTCGGCGTCGTGCACCCGTTCCGGTCCGGCATGGCGTCGGGCGTGAACACCACGTTCCGGCAGGTGGGCATCGCGGTCGGCACGGCCGCCTACGGCTCGATCTTCACCGCCCGCCTGGCGGACGGCCTGAGCGACCGCCTTGACGGCGTGCCGGAGCTCGCCGGGCGCGGCGACCAGATCGCCGACGCCGTGCACGGCGGCGCCGTGGGGCAGGCCATCGGTGCCGCGCCGGCGACGGCCCGCCCCGCGCTCTCGGACGCGGTCCACGGCAGCTTCGCGGGCGCGCTGAACGACCTGTTCGTCACGGCCGGTGTGCTCGCGCTCGTCGGCGGCGCGCTCGCCCTCGCCCTCATCCGAGGCAAGGACTTCGCGGCCGCCCACCAGCAGGCACCTCAGCCGGCTGGGGGCCAGCCGGCGGGCGGCCAGCCAGCCGACACCCCGACGCAGCCCGCCCAGCCCGGCCAGGGCGCCCCGGAGCAGGCGGCGACCAGCCCGGCGACATAGTCCGGACGGCGTTCACCCGGCACCCGCCAGGGAAGATCGCCAGGACAGTACCGGGATCCGAGCGCCGAGCCGCGGCCACCTCGAATCCCGGTACCGATCCGCTGATCAGGGCCTCGGCCGGCCGCCGGCCGGCCGTCAGCGGGTGGTGGCGACTGCGGCGCCCGCGGAGCGGACGACGATGCGGATCCGGTCGGCGCGGAACAGGTCATGGGAGTACTCGAACGGCTCGCCGGCCGGGTCACAGGTGGTGCGCCGCAGAGCCAGCAGCGGGGCGCCGACCGCGGTCCGCAGCAGCGCGCCCTCCTCCTCGCCGGCCAGGACCACCTCGATCTGCTCGACCGCCTCGCCGGGACGCACGTCGTACTCCTGCGCGAACAGCTCGTAGAGGGAGCCCGCCAGCGGCCGGTTGCACAGGCCGGGGAAGCGGCGGGCGGGGAAGCAGGCGTTCTCCAGCGAGATCGGCCCGCCGTCGGCGAGGCGGATCCGCACCACTCGGGCGACCGGGTCGCCGGCGGCGAGGCCCAGCTCGGCGGCGACGGTCTCGTCCGCGGGCTCGAGGCCGGCGCTCACCACCTGCGAGCCGGCGGTGAAGCCCTGGGTGCGCAGCAGCTCGGGAACGCCGACGATGCGGGACAGGTCGCGCTCGACCTTGCGAGGCGCCACGAACGTGCCGCCGCCGCGGCCGCGAACCCGCAGTATGACGCCCTCCCGCTCCAGCGCGGTCAGCGCCTGGCGCAGGGTCGCGCGGCTGACTCCGAGGGCCGCGGCGAGGTCGCGCTCACCGCCGAGGCGGTCCCCGGGATGATGCGCCCCGTCGGTGACCAGCTGGCGCAGCCGGCGCCGCACGTCGGCGGCCGTCGGACCGAGCGAGCCGGACAGATCAAGCTGCAGTGCCACCGCACCAGTCTGGCTGACGGCCGGCGGCCGGCGAACCCGGCGTGGCGGCCCGCCGGCTCCATCGGGCATCTCGCTCAGACGTCGTCCATGGCGGCCGGGGTCTCGGGAAGGATCTGGCCACCGTCGACGACGAGGGACTGGCCGGTGATGTAGGCGGCCTCGTCGGTGGCGAGGAACAGGGCCGCGTGGCCGATCTCCTCGACCTCGCCGAGGCGCCGCATCGGGATGGCGGCCTCCATCGAGCGCAGGTAGTCCTCGCCGAGGTCGGCGAGACCCTCCGTGATGATGTTGCCGGGAAGGATCGCGTTCACGGTGATCCCGTGCGGCGCGAGCTCGATCGCCGCCGTCCGCATGAAGCCGAGCATGGCCGCCTTCGACGCGCCGTAGTGCGACCAGCCTGGGTACCCGGTGTGCGGGCCGGTGATCGACGACGTGAGGATCACCCGCCCGCGGCCGGTCGCCTTCAGCGCGGGAAGGAACGCCTGGACGGTGAGGATCGCGCCCTTTACGTTGACGCCGAGCATCTCGTCGATGTCGGCCTCGGTCATCGTCGCGAGCGGCGCGCTCGGAAAGATGCCGGCGTTCGCGCAGACGACGTCGACGCCGCCGTGGCGCTCCAGCACGGTCTCGGCCAGCCGCGCGGTGTCGGCGGCCGAAGCCACGTCGGCGACGACGAACGAGACCGCGCCGCCGCCGGCCTTCTGGGCCAGCTCCTCGGCCGCCGCCTCGCCGACGGCGGCGTCGCGGCCGGTGACGACGACGTTCGCGCCGGCGCCGGCGAACACCCGGGCTATGCCCTTCCCGATCCCCCGGGTGCCGCCGGTGACGACGACCGTGCGTCCCTCGACGGGCGTGAACATCTAGATGATCCCCTTGGGCAGCAGGGTTCCGGACAGGTAGCGCTCGGCCAGGCCGACGCTCGCGCGGGCGAAGGCCGGCACGTCGTCGACGGCGTCGGAGTGCGGGTGGGTGCCGAGCCAGGCGGTCAGCTGCAGCCGGCGCAGCAGGATGAACGTCGAGACCATCGCGATGTCCTCGGCCGTGAGCGGGACGTGGCGGCGGTACGCGGCCAGCCACGCGGCGACCAGCTCGGGCATCGCCGGATGGTGCTCGATGAACGACAGCGCGGCGGCCAGGTCGAACAGGTACCAGCCGAAGCCGCAGTCGTCGAAGTCGATGACCGTGATCGCCTCGCCGGCGTCGGCGTCGGCGGTGACCAGCAGGTTCGCCAGCCGCATGTCCGCGTGGATCAGGCCGAACCGGTCCTCGCCTGCGCCGAACGTCTCGACCAGTCTCTCGACGGTCACCGCGGCGCGGCTCATCAGGTCACGCTCGGCCGCGGGCGTGCCGGCGGGCGGCCGGGCAGCACCAGCACCAGCACCGCCACCGGCGAGCGCCCAGGCCAGGCCGGTTCGCCAGTCACCCCAGCGCCCGTCGGGGCCGATGGTCATCGGCAGGCTCCAGGCGAACCGGGCGAAGCCCGCCGGGCGCTGCCAGCCGCGGGCGTGCAGCTGCATCCGGCCGGCGATGTCGCCCAGGGTCGCGAACGACGCGACCAGCTCGGTGGTGTCGTCCGGCTCCGGCGGCCGGCCGTCGACCCAGGCGAACAGCACGGCGTGGCGGTCACCGACACCCAGCGGGCGCACCGTCGTGACCAGCTCGCCGGCCCGGTTCGGGACCACCGGTGGCGTCCGGACGACGCCGGCGGCGCGCAGCGCGGCGACCCAGGCCAGCTCACCCTGGATCTCCGCCGGGCTGTGGTAGCCGGGCCGGTGCAGCCGCAGCGCGAACCTGCGGCCGCCGTCCGGGTCGTCCACCCGGTAGGTGGCGTTCTCCGACAGGTTCAGCAGCGAGACGGCGGGCCTGGTGCCGAGGTCGTAGGCCGCCAGCACGTCCGGGAGCAGGGTCGCCAACGCTTCCAGTTCGCCGGTGACGGCGGCGTCGACTGCCGCGGCTTCCGCGGCCACTGGGGCTGTCTCGGCCCCCGCCGCGCCGGCGACGGGTTCGGTCATCGTCATCCGCGCGGTCACCTGCCCGCCGGGGCGCGGTCGGGCGCCAGCTCCATGCCGGACAGCGCGTCCTGGCACGCCAGCCGGACCGCCGTCGCGGTGCGGTCGACCAGGTCGGCGGCCACCTCGTCGGACAGCAGCAGCCCGGGCTTGAACTGCAGCACCCGCGGGTCGAGCGCGGAGAAGATCGCCCACACCCCGTGCTCGTACAGGCGGCGGGAGACGAACCGGGCGCCCTGCGGGTGGTCGAAGCGCAGGCCGATGATCAGTCCGTCCTGGCGGATCTCGACGAGCCAGTCCGGGTCGTCGGCGGCGATCGCGGCGAGGCCCTCGGTGAATATCTTGATCAGCGTTTCGATCCGGTCACGGGTCGCCGGCCGCTGGGTGATCTCCAGGGTGCGCAGGCCGACGACGCAGCCCAGGTCCGAGCCGCCGAACGTCGAGATGTGCGCGAAGCCGTCCTCGTCCAGCCAACCGGCGGCGGCCGGGCCGAGGATCGTCGCCGCTACCGGGTAGACCCCGCCGGACAGGCCCTTGCCGGTGACCAGGATGTCGGGCGTGACGCCGTGCCGGCTGATGGCCCACAGCTCGCCGGTGCGGCCGAGCCCCGTCTGCACCTCGTCGGCGACGAAGAGCGTGCCGGCGGCGGCGCACAGCGCCGCGACGTCGGCGAGGTAGCCGGGCTCGGGCATGACGAAGCCGGACGTGGCGGGGATCGTCTCCAGCAGCACCGCCGCGACGTCACCGGCGGCCAGGGCCGCCGCCATCGCGTCCAGGTCGTTGAAGGGGACGCGGACGAACTCGTCGGGCCGGCCGGCGAGGAAGCGCTCGGCGTAGCGGTCGTTGCCGGCGGCGACGGCGAGGCCGGTGTGGCCGTGGAAGGCACCGGCCGCGGAGACGATCTTGCGGCGGCCGGTCGCGTAGCGGGCGGATTTCAGCGCGATGTCGATGGCCTCGCCGCCGCCGCTGCCGAAGGCGACCTTGCCGTCCGGGATCGGCCCCGACGTGACCAGCGCCTCGGCCAGCGCCGCGCGGCCGAGCGCGGCGAAGTGGTGGTTGCCGATGTCGAGGTGCTCGAGCGCGGCGACGAGGGTCGCGACGACCTCGGGGTTGCGGTGGCCGAGGTTGTAGGTGCCGCCGTTGAGGTGGACGTCGACGAGGGTGTTGCCGTCGAGGTCGTGCAGCAGGTAGCCCGAGCGGTCGCCGATCACCAGCGGGGTGCCGGCGTCCGTCCAGAACCGCGTCTTGCCCGGGTTCCAGTAGCGCTCACTCGCGGCGAGCACGTCCGCCTTCGGCGTCGCCAGCAGCCGGTCTACTAGATCATCCTTATTGCCCACGGGTCGAAGGTAGCGCGGCCCGGCGCCAGCGGTCTGGTAAAGGTACGTACCGTTTACGTTTCCGCCACGTTGTGGCCTGTTTCGGTATGTGAAAAGGTCTGACCCCGTCTTGTGGTGGCCCCTGAGCAGGGGCCACGATCGCCCCGATACGCGCCAGCCGCGCAGCGGCCGCGCACAGCGGGAGGTAGCCACAGGTGAGCGTGCAGAGCGAGGCCGCGGCTCCCGTAGTCGCCAGCACCGACCAGGTGCAGCGACTGCGGCCGGGTACGGTCGGCCTCTTCGGAGTCCTGTTCATGGTGACGGCCAACGCCGCGCCGATCACCGCGATGACCGGCAACCTGCCGATCGCCGTCGGTTACGGCGACGGCATCCACGGCCCGGCGGCGTTCCTCGTCGCCACCATCATTCTGACGATCTTCTCCGTCGGCTACGTCGCGATGACGAAGCACATCACCGCGACGGGCGCGTTCTACGGCTTCATCTCCCAGGGACTCGGCCAGGCCGCCGGCATGGCCTCGGGCTTCCTCGCGACGATGTGCTACATCGTCTTCGAGGGCTCGCTGATCGGCATTCTCTCGTCGTTCGCGAAGACGACGATGGAGACGGTGTTCAGCGGGCCGACGGTCTCCTGGGTCTGGTACGCGCTGGTCAGCATCGCGGTCATCGCGGTGCTCGGCTACTTCAACATCGCGATCTCCGGCAAGATCCTCGGCGTCTTCCTCGTCACCGAGGTCGTCCTGCTGCTGGTCATGTCGTTCGGGGTGCTCTTCACCGGCGGCGGCCCCGACGGCCTGCTGCCCGACGCCATCAACCCGGTCGGCGCGTTCAAGTCGGTGCCCGGCAGCTCCGACGGCGCCATCGTCGGCGTCGCCGGCCTCGGCATCTTCTTCGCCCTGTGGTCCTGGGTCGGGTTCGAGACGACCGCGGTCTACGGCGAAGAGTCCAAGGACCCGAAGAAGATCGTCCCCCGGGCGACGATGATCGCGGTCATCGGCCTCGGTGTCTTCTACACGTTCGTCTCCTGGATGGCGGTCGCCTACTCCGGCAAGACCGGTGCCGTCGACGTCTCCCGCACGGACGCGTTCTCGCTGTTCTACACGCCCACCGGCGACCTGCTCGGCTCGTTCTTCGTCGACCTCTACAAGGTCATGACGGTGACCGGCTCGTTCGCCTGCGCGCTGGCATTCCACAACGCCGCCTCGCGGTACCTGTACGCGATCGGCCGGGAAGGCCTGTCGAGCGGGCTGACGAAGACGCTCGGCGCGTCCCACAAGAAGCACGGCTCGCCGCACGTCTCCTCGATCGTCCAGACCGCCATCACCCTCGTCATCGTGCTGCTGTTCTACTTCCTGCAGAAGCCGACCGACACGGTGTCGGACGTCCCGTACGTGTACCTGTACGGCCTGATGGCGATCCTCGGCACGATGGCGCTGCTGTTCGTGCAGTCCATCTCCTCGATCGCCGTCATCGGCTACTTCCACGTCCGCAAGATGCACCCGGAGACAGCCTCCTGGTGGCGGACGCTGGTCGCGCCGGTCCTCGGCGCCGCCCTGCAGATCTACGTCATCATCCTGCTGTTCCAGAATCTCGACTTCGCCGCCGGCGCCGCCTCGGACAGCCCGGTGTTCAAAGCGTCGCCATGGATCGCCCTCGGCGTGTTCGTGATCGGTCTCGCAGTGGCGCTCGGGATCCGGTTCAGGAACCCGGAGAAGTACGCGATGATCGGGCGGATCGTCATGGAGGAAAGCCACGAGCGGGCCCCCGAGGACGTCCTGCCACCGGCCGGCGCCATTCCTGCCCAGGCGGCCGGTGAGACGGCGACCGCCTAGCGCAGGCCCACCCGCGCGATGAGCGGGAGCACCGACATCCCACCGGATCTGGAATCGACCATGATCCGGGGGGATGTTCGGAGTCCCGGTCCCGGAGACTCCACCAGATCACCGCGGGGCTCCGGCCAGGTCGGATACCAGCGATATTCCACCGCCCGAGGGAGGTAGCGGACGATGACGTTCCGGGCGACGGTGCGCGGCACCACCTACGTCTTCCCCGACCTGGCGATGCTGCTCGCGAAGGCGAACGAGGAGAAGTCCGGCGACCAGCTCGCCGGAATCGCGGCGACGTCCGCGACCGAGCGGGTAGCGGCCAAGATGGCACTCGCCGACCTCCGCCTCGGCGACATCCTCGCCACCGGCCTGCTCGACGACGCCGTCACCGAGCTGATCCTGCGCGAGCACGACGCCGCGGTCTTCGCCGGGGCGGGACTGGCGAGCCTCACCGTCGGGGAGTTCCGCGAGCTGATCCTCTCGCCCGGCTTCGCCGACGCCTGGGCGACGCACGGTCTCGCGCGGGCCATCACGCCGGAGATGGCCGCGGCCGTCGCGAAGCTCATGAGCGACAAGGACCTCATCGTCGGCGCGAAACCGCTGCGCACGGTCACCCGCTGCCGCAGCACCATGGGCGAGGCGGGGGTGCTGGGCGTACGCGTCCAGCCGAACCATCCGACCGACGACGTCGAGGGGATCCTGCTGTCCGCTCTCGACGGCATCCTGTACGGCTGCGGCGACGCCGTCCTCGGCGTCAACCCCGTCAACGAGTCCGTCGCCAGCGTCGGCGCGGTCCTGCACGGCCTGGCGAACCTGATCCGCCGGCTCGCGCTGCCGACGCAGACCTGCGTGCTGGCACACATCACCACCCAGCTCGCTGCGCTCGCCGGCGGCGCGCCGGTCGACCTGCTGTTCCAGTCGATCGCCGGCACCGAGGCGGCGAACCGCTCCTTCGGAATCAGCCTCGAGCTGCTCGCCGAGGGCCAGGCGGCGGTGCTCGCGCACCACCGCGACCGGCCGGGCGACTTCGTCGGCGACGACGTCATGTACTTCGAGACCGGCCAGGGCAGCGCCCTGTCAGCGGACGCCCACGGCGGCCTCGACCAGCTCACCGTCGAGGCCCGCGCCCACGGCGTCGCTCGGGCCTATCGGCCGTTCCTGGTGAACTCGGTCGTCGGCTTCATCGGCCCCGAGTACCTCGCCGACGCCCGCCAGATCACCCGCGCCGGCCTCGAGGACCATTTCGTCGGCAAGCTGCTCGGCCTGCCGATGGGCATCGACGTCTGTTACACCAATCACGTCGACGCCGACCAGAACACCAACGACGACCTGCTGGTCCTGCTCGTCGCCGCCGGCTGCAACTTCGTGATGGGTGTTCCGGGCGCGGACGACGTGATGCTCTCCTACCAGTCGACGAGCTACCACGACGCCGCGGGCATGCGCGACCTGTTCGGCCTGTCCGCGGCACCGGAGTACGCCACCTGGCTGCACGAGCGCGGCCTACTACGGGGCGGCCGCCTCGCCGACCCGGACCCGGACGGCGCCGCCGAGCTGCTCGCCGCCCTCGACCGGGCCATCCTGGACGTCCCGGCCGTCACCCGCGCGCTGCCCGGCGGCCGGTGACGCCGATGCCCGAGCCCCAGGTCACCCCGGCGACCCTGGTCACCCCGGCCACCCTGGTCACCCCGGCCACCACCCGGCCACTCGCCGAACCCGGCCCCACGTCCCCGTCGCGTTCCGCGGAACGCGACGAGCCACCCGGCCCGCCCATCGGCGCCACCCCCGCGCCCGAACCGGTGGACACGGCCGCGGTGCGTTCCGCGGAACGCACCGAACGGGCCGGCGCGACCGCTGGCCCTGCCGGGGCCGCGTTCGCGCAACGGGTGCGGGCGGTGACGCCGGCGCGGCTGTTCCTGGGCCGGTCCGGCACGTCGCTGCGGACCGCGGACCAGCTCACGCTGCGGGCCGACCACGCCGCCGCCCAGGACGCCGTCCACGCCGTGCTCGACCTGGAGCACGGCCCGCTGGCGCCGCTGGTCGACGCACTCGGCCTGTTCGCCGTCGACTCGGCAGCCCCGGACCGCTCGGGCTATCTACGCCGCCCCGACCTCGGCCGGCGGCTGTCCGCGACCGGCCGCGCCGAGGTCACCCGCCGCTGCCCGCCGGGGGCCGACCTTCAGGTCGTCGTCGGCGACGGCCTCTCGGTGGCCGCCGTGGATGCCCAGGTGCCGGCGCTGCTCCCAGCCCTGCTCGACGCGGCCCGCGAGGCCGGCTGGAGCGTCGGCCAGGTCTTCGCCGTCCGCAATGCCCGCGTCGGCCTGCTCAACGAGATCGGCGAGCTGCTCGATCCGGCTGTCGCCGTCCTGCTCGTCGGCGAGCGCCCGGGCCTGGTCACCGCCGAGAGCCTGAGCGCCTACCTGGCCTGGCGCCCCCGCCCCGGCCACACCGACGCCGACCGCAACCTCATCTCCAACATCCACGCCCGTGGTGTCGACGTCCCGGCGGCCGTCGCCCGCATCCTCGCCCTGGCCACGGCCCTGCGCGGCGTGGGCACCTCGGGCGTCCTCGTCAAGGAGGACCCGGCCGGTCCCGCCGCCCTCACCGGCTGATGCGTCTCGCGGTGGGGCTCGGCGCGAGCTGGCCGGCCCCTGGGGCCGCGGCGGAGTGGTGCAGGTCGAAGGCGGGACGGTCGGCTCCCAGCGAGTTCCGCCGCCTCACGAACGGCGTCGCCATGGCCGCCGAAAACCACCCCGACGAGATCTCCAGGCGCGGCGTCTCCTGGCCGAAGGCATCCGCACCAGGAACTGAGCTCCTACAGGCGACCCAGGCAGCGCATGCAGTGTCGAGCAACCTCAGGCGGAACGCGGGACAGGCTTGGCCTCGCCGATCGCGAGCAGCCTCGCAGCCGCCGGGTCGCCGCCCGCGCCACCGTCTGTGGGCTCGCCGAGGACCGCCAAGTCGACCTCGTGCGACGTCCGCGCGGCAGGGTCGTTCACCATTCCGGCCGCCACGCGGCGGGGATGGCCGCCGAGCGTCCCTGGGGACGCATACGCGGCCTGCGAGGCCGAGCTCACCGTCAACGCCGCGTTCCCCGGCATCGACCCGGACGGCCCCAAGCCCACCGCCGACGAGCTGCGGACCTTCGCCGCCGCCGTCGAGCCGGCGGCGCTGGCCCTGCAGGCCAACCTGCCCGCCGAGGACTATGGCCTCCACCGACTACACCACGCGATGCTAAGCTTGAGGCACACCACCCGGTTCCCTCTGGGGCCGGGTTTTTTTCATGGTTCTGGGGCCGGGTTCATCGCCGCGACCGCCTCCCGGTGTTACCGGCATCCCATCTGGCGCCTCAAGCCACAGTCCAGGCCAATACGCGCGTCGGCGACCGCCCGGATCGCCGACCGGCACACGCGATCTAGAACGGGCCAGGATCTTGCTCCCGTCCGAGGTGTCCGATGCGTGTAGGCCTATACATCGATGGTTACAACCTGTACTACGGCGGTCGTTCCCTCTGCGGCCGTGGCAGCCCGGGCTGGCGCTGGCTGGGCCTGAGGGCGATGGGTGAGCGTCTCGTCGCCTCCCAGTCTCGCTGGCCGAACGCCCGCGTCGAGCGGGTGGTCTACTGCACCGCTCGGGTAAAGGGGAGCAGCAACCCCAGCGGCCAGCAGGACCAGGACACCTACCTGCGTGCCCTGGCCGCCGCGCGGTCGATCGACCACATCGAGTTCGGCACGTATGTAAGCAGGACCGCCCGGTCGCCGCTGGCCGTGCCGGACAGGAACGGCACGCCCCAACTCGTCACCTCGCAGTGGCCGGTCATGGTCCAAGCCGCGGATGGATCGGCCATACCTGACGCACGTTTCATGGTTTCGTACGCCCGACGTGAGGAGAAAGGATCCGACGTCAACGTCGCGACGCACCTTCTCCTCGACGTGACGCGCGGAGCCGTCGATGCAGCAGTGGTGATCAGCAACGACAGCGACCTACGCCTCCCGATCGTCGAGGTGCGCAAGCTAGTGCCGGTGGGCACGGTCAACCCGACGTCTGGTCACCTCGCGGGGGCACTCCGGGGCAGGCCTGACGCGGGCGCACAGCAGCACTGGTGGTACCAGCTGCAGGCCACTGACTTCACTACCTGCCAGCTGCCTTCCAAGATCGATCAACTGCACTCGCCAGCGGGCTGGTAACGGCTCAGTCGGCCGTCGCCGGGGCCAGGCCGGACGGGGCGGTGACCAGCTCGAAGGCGCGCCACATGGCCGCGTAGCGGCCGGCGGCGGCGAGCAGTTCGTCGTGGGTGCCGGTCTCGGCGACCCGGCCGCGGTCGAGGACGACGATCCGGTCGGCGCCGCGGGCCGTCTGGAGACGGTGCGCGATGAGGATCGTCGTGCGGGCGCGGGAGATCCGCTGCATGGCGGCCGTCACCCGGGCCTCCGTCGCCAGGTCCAGGTTGGATGTCGCCTCGTCGAGCAGCAGAACCGCCGGGTCGACGAGTTCGGCCCTGGCCAGCGCGATGAGCTGGCGCTGGCCGGCGGACAGCGACCGGCCGCGCTCGGCGACCTCGTGCAGGTAGCCGCCGGGCAGGGCGGCGACGAAGTCGTGCGCGCCGACGGCCCACGCCGCCGCCTCCACCTCGGCGTCGGTCGCCCCGGGCCGGCCGTAGGCGATGTTGTCCCGCACCGTGCCGGTGAACAGGAACGCCTCCTGCGGCACGTAGCCGAGCTGCTGGCGGAACGCCGCCAGGTCGAGCCCCCGCAGGTCCTGGCCGTCGACGCGCACCGCGCCGGTGTCCGGGTCGTAGAACCGGGCGAGCAGCTTCATCACGGTCGACTTGCCGGCCCCGGTCTCCCCGACGAGCGCGACCGTCTCCCCGGCCCGCACCCTCAGGTCCACCCCGCGCAGCGCCTCCGGCGGGTTCGCCGCCCGGGCGGCCGCCGCGGCGGCCATCGTCGCCGGGTCCTTCCCGGCGACCGGCCCGGCGCCGCCCCAGGCCCCCCAGCGGCCCCCGAGGCCGGCCACGACCGCCGCCGACGCGGCGGACACCGGACCGGTCGGATAGGCGAACCGGACGTCGTCGAGCGTCAGCTCGCCCCGCAGCCGCGCCGGGACGACGGGCTCCGCGGGCGCCGGGGTCAGCGTCTCCAGCCGCATCAGCTCGCCGATCCGGCCGACCGACACCCGCGTCTGCTGCCAGGCGTCGAACACCTGGGACAGCTGCTGGATCGGCGAGAAGAACATGTCGATGTAGAGCAGGAACGCGATCAGCGCGCCGGCGGTCAGGTGCCCGTGCGCGATCAGCGCCGAGCCGGCGCCGAGCACGATCACGTCCGCGACCGACGACAGGAACTGCACGAACGGGAAGTAGGTCGCCACCAGCCGCTGCGCGGCGACCCGGGACTCCAGGTAGGCCCCGCCGAGGCCGTGGAAGTGCTCGGCGGTGCGGGCCTCGTGCACGAACGCCTGCGCCTCGCGCACCCCGGACACGCTCTCCTGGAAGTCCGCGTTGACGATCGCGACCCGTTCCCGGGACAGGTCGTACAGCTTCGCCGTCCGCCGACGGAACGGCACGGTCACCGCCACCAGCGGGACGACGACGGTCAGCGTCAGCAGGCCGAGCTCAAGGTTCATCACCAGCAGGGCGACACCGACCCCGATGAACGTCGCGAACGCGACCAGGGCCGACAGCAGGCCGTTCTGGACGAGGGCCTCGAACTGGTCGACGTCCGTGGTCATCCTGGTCATGATCCGGCCGGACATCTCGCGCTCGTAGTAGTCCAGCGAGAGCCGTTGCAGCTGCGCGAAGATCCGGATCCGCAGCGACAGCATGACGCGTTCGGCCACCCGCCCGGTCACGAACGTCTCGGCGACCTGGTCGACCCAGTCGACGAGCACGAGCGCCAGGAACACCAGCGACGTCGCCCACACCACCGCCGTCGACCCCTCGGCGACGCCCCGGTCGATGCCGGTCTTCACCAGCGTCGGGCCGGCCAGCCCCGCCACCGCGTCGACGACGACCAGCAGCAGGCCGAGGGCGAGCGGCCGGCGGAAGCGGCGCACCAGCCCGGCAAGCCCGAACCGCGGCTCGGGCGCGCCCTCGACCGCGAGGTCGATCCCCGCCTCGTCGCGGACCGGCGGCAGCGCCTCGACCCGGGCGAGCAGCTCCGGGGTCGGCGCGAGGTTCAGCCGCCACGAGCCGGCGCCGTCCCCGCCGCCGCGGGTGCCGCCTCCGCCGCCGAGCCCGGCGCCGAGGCTCGCCGCACCCGCCACCCTGCCGGCCGCCCGGCCGAGGCCCGGCCCGCCCGCGCCGCCCGGCCCGCCGCCGGCGCGCTCGGCCGCCTGCCTCGCCCTGGCCGCGTCCCACGCCTCGGCCGTCGTCGCGAGCTGCCCGCCCGCCGCCGCGGTGAGCTCCGCGATCCCGGCGAACGCCTCGGCGCTGTCGCCCAGCTCCGCGGCGAGCGCCGAGTCGAGGCCCGAGAGCAGCGCCCGGTAGGTGGCGCTGCGCTCGGTCAGCTCCTCGTGGGTGCCCGCCTCGACGACGCGGCCCTCGTCGAGGACGACGACCCGGTCGGCCAGGTGCAGCGTGGAGACCCGGTGGGCGACGAGCAGCGTGGTCCGGCCGGGCAGCACGTCGCGCAGCGCGTCGTGGATCGCTTCCTCGGTGCGGGCGTCGACGGCGCTGGTCGCGTCGTCGAGGACGAGGACGCGCGGATCGGCGAGGATCGCGCGGGCGAGTGCCACCCGCTGGCGCTGGCCCCCGGACAGTGACAGGCCGCGCTCGCCGACCACGGTGTCGTAGCCGAGCGGCAGGGCGGCGATGAAATCGTGCGCGCCGGCCGCCCGGGCCGCCGCCTCTGTCTCCTCCTGGGTCGCGCCCAGGCGGCCGTAAGCGATGTTGGCGCGGACGGTGTCGGAGAACAGGAAGCTCTCCTCGAACGCGAACCCGACCTGGCTGCGCAGCGAGGCGAGCCGCACGTCGCGCAGGTCGTGGCCATCGACCGTCACCCGGCCGGAGCCCGGGTCGTGGAAGCGGCCGAGCAGCGCCGCCACGGTCGACTTGCCGCTGCCGCTCGGCCCGACGATCGCGACCCGCTCGCCGGCGGCGATCCGTAGGTCGAAGCCGCGCAGCACCGGCGGGCCGCCCGGGTAGGCGAACTCGACACCCTCGAAGGCGATCTCGCCGCGCAGCCCGCCGCCCTGCGCCAGGTCGACGGCGTCCGGCCCGTCGGCGATCGCGGGCGGCAGGTCGAGGAGCTGGAAGATCCGTTCGCAGCCGGCGCGAGCCTGCTGGCCCATCGTGAGCACGCCGGCGAGCTGGCGGGCCGGGGCGGTGAACTGGGCGACGTAGGTGGAGAACGCCAGGAACGTGCCGATCGTGATCGAGCCGCGGACCGCGAGCCAGCCGCCGAGCGCCAGGATCGCGACCTGGGCCAGCGCCGGAACCGCCTCCAGCAGCGGGCCGTACCGGGAGCGCAGCCGCACCGCCCGCATCCGCGAGCCGTAGAGGATGCCGGTCGCCTCCGCGAGCCGGCGCAGCTCCCGCTCCTCCTGGCCGAAGGCCTTGACGACCCGGACGCCGTTCACGTCCTCGTCAACGATCTGCGCCACGTCCCCCTCGCGCTGCTGGGCGTCCCAGCTGGCCGGGAACACCCGCACGCGCAACCGGTAGGAGACCGCCACCAGCGCCGGCGCGACCACCAGGCCGACGACGGCCAGGCCGGGGGCGAGCACGAGCATGACCACCAGCGCCACGACCATCATCAGCAGGTTGCCGGTCAGCAGCGGCAGGAACATCAGCAGCCCCTGCACCAGCGCCGAGTCCGAGTTCGCCCTCGCCACGAGCTGGCCGGTGGGTATCCGGCTCAGGTTGTCCTGGTCCATCGTCAGCAGGTGGTCGTGCATCTGGTTACGCAGGTCGTACTGGACCAGCAGCGCCGCCCGGCCGCCGTGGTAGCGGCGCAGGTGGGCGAAGCCGAAGTTCGCCGCCGCCGCCACGAGCAGGAGCAGCAGCCACGGCCACAGCGCCGCGTCGCGCCGGATGATGACACCGTCGACGATCTGGCGGCCGATCAGCGGGACGACCGCCTGCGCACCGCTGCCCAGCAGCGCGCCGAGCAGCGCCAGCGCGACGGCGCCCCGGTGCCGTAGCAGGCAGCCGACGAGCCGCCGGATCCAGCCCGGCCCGCTCGGCGCCGCCCCGCCAGGTGCCTCGCCGGATGCCTGTTCGGCCACTGGCGCCACGGCCGCCCGAGGCGTCGTCATCGGCGATCCTTGCGGGCTGCCTGGTCGGCGACGTAGGCGGCCAGGCGGTCGGTGAGGTAGACGTTGACCGCGCCGTCGAGGGTGGCGAGGGCCTGCGCGAGGGCGGCGGGGTCGGGCGCGCGGGCGGCGATCCGGCCGAGCCGGTCGAGCATGGCGCGCTCGGCGACGTCGAGCGCGGCCCGGCCCTCGGCGGTGAGCCGCAGCGCGGTGGCGCGCTGGTCGTCGTCGACGGGCCCGCGGGTCAGCAGGCCGCGCTGGCGCAGCGACTCGACGGCCGCGCTGATCGCCGGTTTCCCGAGCGCGAGCCGGGTCGCGATCCGGGAGGCCCGCTCGTCACCGGCGGCGACGGCGGCCAGCACCCGGTACTGCGCGAGGCTCAGGTCGTCGGACGCCCGCTCCAGCACCCGGGCCACGCTGACAAGCGCGCGGACCGCCTCGACGGGCACGCTGACCTGCGCAGAGCCGGCCACACGGACGGGCGCGGCGGTGTCGGCGGGTCGCTCCATGAACGCGATGCTATCAAATTAGTTCGAGTAACGAACTAGCTTGACCGAAACGGATTCCGCAAATCACTACGGAAGGCAATCGACGGAAGGCAATCGACCGCACACGACCGAGCGGGCCGTAGCGGCCCTGGCTTCGCGTGCCGGGGTGCCGGGGTGACGGGCTGGGCCCGTTCCAACGCGGCGACCGCCACTCGCCGCTTCCCCGGTCCAATCCGTGTCGGATGAGCAAGCCAATGCGGAAGTTACGTTAGTACCTATCATTTTGGTATGGGATCACGTAGGCAGTCTGTTGCCATGCTCGCGCGTGCGGACGCGGGAGCCGTCTGGCGAATGTTCGCCTTCCAGATCGGGCACTGGGCGTTGCGGGGCCATGGCAGGTGGATCGTCGAGGAACGAAACACAGGCCAGTTCCTTGGGCGAGCGGGGCTATACGAGGAGTATGGCTGGCCTAGTCTCGAAGTTGCGTGGACCATACGCCGCGAGCGTTGGGGCGAAGGCTTTGCCACCGAAGGTGGAGCCGCTGCGCTCGAATACGCGTTCACCGAGCTTCGCCGCGACCGCGTCATAAGCATCATCCATCCGGACAATACAGCGTCGAACCGCGTAGCGGAGAAGCTAGGGTTGACCGTTGCTGAGCGCACCGAGCGCAACGGGCAACCTCGCGACATCTGGTCTATCGACCGCCCGGACGGCGGGACGCCGGAGGGAGTCCGCTGACGGGCGACCCGTGTCGCTCCAGCGTCCCTGATGATGTCTAGACTAGTTCCAGGCCAGGGTTAACAGTCGATCGCCATGGGTCTTTATGCTCCGGACCGACTGGCAGACAGCGCCTGACCATGCGGCCTGCGCCGGGTGACTACTGCTGCTCCCGGAGCTTTGCGGCGATCTGGTCGGTCACGGCCCAGATCATGTCTTCGTCGGGTTTCTCGATGGAGAAGACGACTGCCACGACCTCCACCCGCCCACGAAGGATGAAGATCATATCTTCGTAGGCCGTCAGTTCTGGACCTGACGTGCCGTCAGGAATCGGAAACGAGAAGCCGAATTGGGCCGCAGCCCCCTCCGGCGCCGTGAGACGTCGAGCGGTCGTCTTGCCCGGGAAGTCGCTCCCGGAAGCCAGCTTGTCGAGACAGCCCGGGAGACGCGAGTCTCTGAGTTCCTGAGCGCGCGCCGCGCTCTGCGCGGACGTCGTGATGGCCACAGTGGAACTGACCTGTATGGCGCCCTCCCCGATGTTCACGCCCTCCGGGGCAAGCAGCGTCGGCCCGGCGGCGACCACGCTCGCCCCACCGGCCGTCTGGCCCATGCAGCGGTCAATGTCGCTCCACGGCGAACTGGTCGGGCCAGCGTCGCTGTCGGACGTCGGGCCCGCCGTGGCCCATGTAGCTATCTCCAGACCTTGGGTATAGACGAAGTCCATTGGATTCAAGGCGCGCGGCCTGCGGCCGCGCGCCGCTCGGCAACCGTGGTTGTCGAGCGGTCAGCGGTGGCCGTCGTGGGCGTTGTGTTGCGCCGCGCCGCCGCACGCGCCGCGCGCGGGCAGGACCCGTCAGCCCGCCACGCCCCGGGGCCCCGCCTCGCTTCGCTCGGCACCCCGGGCGTGTCGGTCTGCCACCCGCCCGCGTCCGTCGGAGCGTCGGCCCGTCGCACACCGCCACCAGGCGTCGAAGCCCTCCGCGTTCCGATCAGCCAATCCACGGCGCTCTTACGGGAGTGCGGCCAGTCCCGCCGGTCGCAATCATGCGAAGCGTGATGAACCAGGAGTGAACCTACGAGTGGAACACTCTAGTTGTCGGCGCAAGGAGGTGAGCGGCAGAGATACCGACGGCCGCCACCGGTGTCGTATCTGACTCGCCGACACGCTGAACATCACTGACAGAGGAATCACCATGAAGGCTACATATCGGGCGCCCGCCCTCCACCACGAAGGATCTTTCCGCGAGCGCACCCACGGCCTGTTCGGTTTCGGCTGGTGGGGCTGGGGCTGGGGCTGGGGTCGCGGCTGGGGCTGGGGCTGGGGCTCCGGTTGGGGTTCAGGTTGGGGCTGGGGACGGGGCTGGGGCTGGTAGCCCACCCGTACCGCGTCTCCTGACGCAACTAGTGGCGGTGGCCATAGGTCACCGCCATTCTCATTCCCAGGTCTTCGGGCGCGACCTTTGGTTATGCGTCAGCCTGTCGCGTAAAGCCGCAGTGACCGTCGAGGTCAGATCTGTTGGGCGCGGTGGGAAGTCCTACGTCGCACGGCGGGTAGCAGCGGGAGCCCCATTCCCCGGGGTGCCGAAGTGTCTAACGGCAGCCCGACGCCATCAAGGGCGCGCTACGCGCGTCGGCTACGCCGATCGATCGACCTTCGGTCGACCCTTGACACCGCCGGTCTCCCGCTACGTGCGGCACCTGTCGGGGGACGGGGGGAGGAAAAATGGCAGGGGCAGCACGAGACGCCTACGGGTCCGTGCCGTAGGCCGCTGACGGCTGCCCGCACAAGCGACCGGCCACGCCAGGCAGCAGCCGCGCCGCGCGCAGCCTGGACCGTGCACGTCGCACGGCGACCAGCGGCATTCCCGGAGGGCAGCGTGCCCGCACCGACCCAAACCCGCAACGCCGACGGCCGGTAGCTCCCCGGGGGGTGAGAGCCACCAGCCTGTGATCAGCGTAGCTGTCCGCAGGGAAGCGCCGGAAGCGTCGATCTCGCCCCGCACGGAAACGGCCGGTAGCCCCCTGTCAGGGAGAGCTACCGGCCGCCGCATGTCGTGCGCGCCCGCCAGGACTACGACCGGCAGGAGCACCGCCGCCCCGCGTCGTCGAGCAGGCCCGCCAGGACCACGACCGTTTCCGGAGGCAACAGTCGCGTGACCGCGTCCAGCAGCCGCATCGCCGCCGCCGCGTCGGGAGCCGCCCGCAGCAGCGCCAACGCCGCGAACTGATACGGCGAGATCCCCGGCCTCTCACTCGCGAGCATCAAGATCGTCCTACGTGGGACATCCTGACGGGACCTCTCCGAGCTGCACAAAAGTGTGTGACTTACGCACACCCTCTATGGGCTTGCCTGTCCTACACAGTTCGGTGGTGCACGAGGCGGGAGCCGGTCGTCAGCCTCGCGGCGGTCGCCGGGCTGGAGACCAGCCGGCGGGATCAGGCCTGGTCGCCGAGCTTGGCGACGTAGTCCTGGGCCTTGTCCACAGCGGTGTCGATCTTGTCGCCGTGCTTGCCGCCGGTGCGGTCGTCGACGAAGTCGCCGGCCTTCTCCAAGCCGTCGTTGATCTGGTCGCCGTGCTTGTCCGCCAGATCCTCGGCCTTCTCCTTGAGGTCGCCGGCCTTCCCCGCCAGGTCCTTCAGGTTGTCGAACATCGTCACCCTCCGCCGTCCCACACGCCCGGTCGCCGTCCGCTGCGGCTCGGGAGCCGATCCTATGAACCCGACAGCGGTGCTGCGCCGACCAGAGGCCACGAACAGGGCCCCTTCGTGCCCGTGGGCGGGAATCTCAGTCAGCGAGGAGGGCAGCCAGGGCACGCCCGGCAGGACCGTTGTCCGCGGTGACGCCGGACAGCAGTTCGCGGCGGTAGACGAGCTGGGGCGCGACGACCGGGACGGCGGCGAGCCCCGGCCACCCGGCGACGACCCAGGCTGGCAGTAGGGCGAGGCCGGCGCCGGCGGAGACCAGCGCGGCCAGGCCGGCCAGGTCGGTGCCGGTGTAGCGGGCGCAGCCCGGAAGCTCGCCGGCGCCGACCGCGCGGCGCACGTCCGCCGCCGGCGCGGCGGCGTCCGGCGCGTCCAGCCAGCGGGCGTCGGCCAGGTCCGCCAGGCGCAGGCCCGGGCGGCCGGCGAGCGGGTGGTCGACGGGCAGGACGACGCTGACCGGGTCGGCGCCGGCCGGCACCGAGCGCAGCGGGCCGACGTCGGGCAGCCGCAGCGGGTCGCCGGGGACGGCGAGGCCCACGGCGAGGCCAAGCTCGCAGGCGCCGCGGGCGACCTCGGTCGCGACGTCGTCCCGGGCGGCCACGGCGATCGTCACGTCCAGCCGCGGCATCGTCCTCGTGATCGCGCCGAAGGCCGCGGCGAGCCGCGGCATCGCCAGCGGGCAGGTCGCGACCCGCAGCAGGTCCGGCGGGTCGCCCGCGGCCCGCAGAACGTCGGCGCGGGCGGCGGAGGCACGCAGCAGCAGCGGCTCCGCGTGCTCGAGCAGACGGGCACCGGCGACCGTCGGGGCCACGGGCCGGCGGGTCAGCAGCGGGACGCCGCCGAGCGAGGTCTCGAGCGCGGCGATCTGCTGGGAGACCGCGCTCTGGGTGTAGCCGAGCTCGCGCGCCGCCGCGGAGAACGAGCCCGCGCGGGCCACCGCAGTGAACGTCCGCAGCAGCGTCAGGTCCATCTCACCCTCCCGCCCCCCATCAGGGTTCCTTATCGAGATACCACCAATCATCGTTGGACCTGAATCGGACAGCCGGACACCATCGACGCATGGCCTCCCCCGCCCCCACGCTCGCCCCGGCCGCCGTCGCCGCGCTGGCCCGCGTCGCCCTCGTCGGCGACCGCTCGGCCGACATCGCCGCGCACGGCCGCCTCCCGACGATCATCCGCCAGCTGCGCGCCCGCGACGGGCTCGTCCTCGACGCCTACTGGATCCCGACCACCGACGCGCGCGAGCCAGGAATGCTCGACGGCTTCGACGCCGTCTGGCTGGTCCCCGGCAGCCCCTACGCGAGCGAGGCCGGCGCCGTCGAGGCGGTCCGCTTCGCCCGCGAGGGCAAGGTGCCGTTCCTCGGCACCTGCGGCGGCTTCCAGCACGCGGTGCTGGAGTTCGCCCGTGACGTCTGCGGTCTCGGCGGCGTCGCCCACGCGGAGGTGACACCGGACGCGACCGGTTTCGTCATCGTCCCGCTGGCCTGCACGCTGCGCGGGCACGAGGGCGCGGTGAACGTCGAGCGCGGCTCACTCGCCGAGTGGGCGCTGGGCGTCGAGCGCAGCATGGAGCGCTACCACTGCGCCTACGGCATCGCGGCCGAGTACCTCGACCAGCTGCGGGCCGGCGGCCTGCGGTTCACCGGCTTCGACGACGACGGCGAGGTGCGGGTCCTGGAGCTCGCCGACCACCCGTTCTTCCTCGCCACGCTGTTCCAGCCGGAGCTGGCTGCGGACACCACCCGTGTCCACCCGGTGATCCGCGCCTTCGCCACCGCCGCCGTCTCGCGCGCCGCCGCACGCCTCGCCAGCCACCGGACCTGACGTGTTGATCGAAGATCACCTGACGGCGCTGCGCCGGGACGGCGAACGGATGGCCGCGGCGGCGGCCGCCGCGGGGCTCGGCGCCGAGGTGCCGCCGACGCCCGGCTGGCGGGTGCGCGACCTGTTGGCCCACACCGGCCACGTCCATCGGTGGGCGGCGTCCTACCTGCGCACCGGCAACCCGTCGCCTGCCGAGATCGAGGGTGACGGCACGCTGCCGGTACCGGACGAGGAGCTGCTCGGCTGGTTCCGCGACGGGCACGCCGCCCTCGTCGACGCGTTCGACGGCGCCGACCCCGAGAGGTCCTGCTGGACGCTTTGGCCGGGGGCCCCGTCGCCGCTGGCCTTCTGGGCACGGCGCCAGGCCCACGAGACGGCGGTGCACCGAGTGGACGCCGAGCTCGCGCTGGCGGCCTCCGGGCGGCCGGACGCCGGCGGCGGGGAGCCGGCGGCGGTGTCGGCCGAGTTCGGCGCGGACGGGATCGACGAGCTGCTGGCCGGGTTCTACGCCCGCCGTCATCGGGGCCTCGTCTCGCCCGAGCCCGTCGCACTGGCGGTGCGCTGCACCGACGTGGACGCCGGCTGGACGATCCGGATCGGGGCCGACGCGCGCGAGGTGGGCCGCCGGGCGGCCTGCGACGCGGCCTGCACGATCAGCGGCGCCGCGGCGGATCTCTACCTCGTCCTCTGGAACCGTCGGGGCCTCGGAGAGATCCAGGTGAGCGGTGACAGCGGCGTCCTCGCTCTCTGGCGGGATCGCGCCCGCATCACCTGACCTGGCCGCCGCGCTGGCCCTCGTCCCCCTGGTCCGGGCCGATCTCGACAAGCTCGAACTCAGCCTCCTGCTGATGGCCCGAGGCCGCGGCATGACCTGGTCCGAGATCGCGTTCGGCCTCGGCCTCCGCAGCGCCCAGGCAGCCCCGCAGCGCCACGACTGGCTCGCCAGCCGCGCGGAGGCGCAGTAGTAGCCCTCCGCCGGCCCGCTCTGGCCGTGCGAAGATCAGAAAATGCTCCTGGCGACCGGTTTCAGACAGCGCGGCCGCCCAGTCCCGCTCGCGGGGGGACTCCCGGCCGGCCGGCGTCGCGTCGCCGCCTCGGTAGCGCTGGCGGCGCTGGCGACGGCCGGCGGCCTCGCGGGATGCAGCCCACGAACGGACCGCACGCCACCCACGCCACCCACAACGCCGGCCAGGTCGTCGGAATCGTGCCGGGCTCCGCTGAAGGTCAGCCGCCGAGCCTGGTCCGCTGGCAGAACGGGCGCAGCACCGTGCTGCCCGTGCACGGCGACGAGATCGTTCCCGAGGACCTCAATGACCGCGGTCAGATCGCCGCAGTCACCGTCGTCTGGCAACCCCGTAGCACCCCGGGTGCCGCCACCACGATCACAGTCCGGGCCTACCTGATCGACGGCACCGCAGCCGTCGATCTTGGCGTGAACCCGGATGTCAACGAGCACAGCCTTTACCTCAACGAGAACGGGCAGGTCGCCGGACCGACCTTCATCAACCCTGGTGAAAGCGCACACGGGTTTCTCTGAGACCGAGGCACCGTCACGACGTTCGACACCGGGCCGACGACGCATCCGGTCATCATGGGAATCAACGACAGCGGTCAGCTGGCGGGTCTCGTGCTCGACGACCAGGACCCGCCGTCCGGCGCACATCCCCTCTTCCGGCCCGCATTCCGCTGGAAGTCCGGAGTCATGACCACGCTCGACACGGGCGGCGGAGGCGCCGGACCGGTAAGCATCAACCGCGCCGGGCAGATCGCCGGGGTGGTGTCCGATCCGGCCGACGACTCGCCCGAGGTGGTCATATGGTCCGGATCGCCGGATGCCAAGCCGACCCGGCTTGGCATGGCCGGCGCTGACATCGTGATCGCCGTCAACGACCACGGCGACGTCCTCGCCGCGAGCCTCACCGGACCGACCGCCTCGCCAGGCGGCTACCTGTGGAACGACGGCCGCGTCGTCACGCTCGGAACACTCGGCGGCCTGGCAGCCGTACCGAAGGCTCTCGCCGGCAACGGCCTCGTCGCCGGCGAGTCGACGTCGGCCGACGGCGGCTGGCACGCCACGGCCTGGCCTCCCGCCGACCCGCCACGAGGATCAGGCCCGGGGTAGCAGCGCTCCCTGCCGATTCACTGCCGGTCCTGCCGCACGGCCCGCCAGAAACCATCGGCGCCGCGGCCGTGCTCACCGCCGACGAAGACGACGAGGTACGCCGACACTTCAGCGATCTTCGCGTTCCGCGGAACCAGCGATCTTCGCGTTCCGCGGAACCAGCGATCTTCGCGTTCCGCGGAACCAGCGATCTTCGCGTTCCGCGGAACCAGCGATCTTCGCGTTCCGC
>Ga0068859_100000073_pt1 | contig 93018 bp, 82 predicted proteins | sample KBSSwiS22_FD_66585 | JGI IMG/M metagenome (GOLD analysis project Ga0068859, IMG submission 66585) | Switchgrass rhizosphere microbial communities from Kellogg Biological Station, Michigan, USA - KBS Switchgrass S2-2 | ecosystem: Host-associated > Plants > Roots > Rhizosphere > Soil ...
GAACGGGTGGCGCGCCGGCTCGCTGCGCTTGGCTGCCAGGTTCCGGAGCTTCACGCATCTGCCGCCGAAGCCTTCATCGACGGCGTGGACCAAGCCCTCCTCGACATGATCGGTACCGATGTCCGCCGGTATGAGGACCGCGCCGTGTCGAGGGGAGAGGTACTCGCCGCCTCCTACCGGTTCCGGTGGACTCCCGAGCGCGTCGTAGCCCGGTTTGTGGAGCTTGGCTTCGCCGTGCCGTCCTATGGGCACGGAAACGGCCCCGCCGGATCCGGCTAAGCCGTCGGCACAGGGGACGGTCAGCACACCCCACACACGTGACCCGCCAGCGCCGCGCGGCCCGCTCAGCCTTGGGGCGCGTCCGCGGGCGAGATGACGTCGATTGCGGCCGACGGCTGGGTGCGCGGGAGGCGGGCCTGGAAGCGGGTGTCGCCGGGGGCGGAGCTGACGACGCGCAGGTCGCCGTGGTGCTTGTTGACGACGATCCGCCAGGAGATGTCCAGCCCCAGGCCGGTGCCCTCGCCGACCGGCTTCGTGGTGAAGAACGGCTCGAAGATGCGGCCGACGATGTCGGCCGGGATGCCGGGGCCGGTGTCACCGATCTCGACGACGACGCAGTCGTCGTCGCCCCAGGTCCGGATGGTCAGCGTGCCGGTGCCGCCCATCGCGGCGACGGCGTTGTCGATCAGGTTGGTCCAGACCTGGTTCAGCTCGGCGGCGTAGACCGCGATCGGCGCGAGCGTCCGGTCGAAGTCCTTCACGACCCGGACGCCGTCGCCGATCTTGCGGCCGAGCATGACGAGCGTGCTCTTGAGCAGGTCGTGGATGTCGACGGTCTGGAACGGGCCACGGTCGAGCTGGGAGTACTGCTTGGCCGCGCCGACGAGCGTGGACACCCGGGTCGTCGAGTCCTCGATCTCGTTCATGAGCAGCTCGGTCTCGACGGTGTAGCCGAGCCAGCGGACCGCGCTGGGCAGGTGATCGCCGCCCACGAGCTCGGTGACCTGGTCGAGCCAGTCGATGTCGATCCCCGCCTGCACGAACACCGGAGCGACGTCCCAGCCGAAGTCGATGTCGTGGTCGTCGAACCAGTCGCCCAGCTCGTCCTCCCGGTCGCTCGTCTCCAGCGGCGACAGCGTCGGCGCCTTGGCGACCCGTTCCGCCGCCTCCTCCTGCAGGCGGATGAGCGTGCTCAGCACCGCCTTGTCGTAGAGGCCGTCGGCGATGAGGCGCAGCTTGTGCCGCATCCCGGCGACCCGCTCACGCAGGTTGGCCGTCGCCCGCACGGCCGCGGCGGCGGGGTTGTTCAGCTCGTGTGTCAGGCCCGCCGACAGCGAGCCGAGCGCGAGCAGCCGTTCGCGCTGCCCGACGGTCTCCTGGACGTTGCGCAGCCCGAAGAACAGGCCCTCCAGCAGGTGCACCGCCATCGGGAACCAGTCGCGCATGAGGAACGAGAACTGTTCGGCGTCGAGCACGAAGAACCGGGACGGCCGCAGCGCCCGCAGCGACTGCGGGTAGGTCTGAGGGACGCGGTCGCCCAGGTAGGCGTTCCAGGCGCCGCCGTAGACGCCCCGATGATCGGTCCGGCTGATCTCGACGTCCGTGCCCTGGACCCGCTTGATGACCGCGACCTCGCCGGAGAGCAGGACGAGGAACAGCTTCGCCGGCTCGCCCTCGACGATCACCATCCCCGGCTCGGCCTCGATGACCCGGCCCCGTTCGCACAGCCAGGTCAGCTGGGTGTCGCTGAGCTTCTCGAACAGGAACAGCGTCCGCAGCTCGGCGACGTCACACGGCAGCCCCTCGGCCACCGGCGACACGCCCTGGGGCGTCGACGACGTGCCCTGAGTGGCCGCGCCCGCGCTTCCTCCCGTGCCTCCTGCGCTTCCCGGGGCTCCCCCGGCTCCCCCGCTCATGCCAGGTACCTGTGGACGAGCGCGATGGCCATCGCGCCCTCGCCCACCGCCGAGGCGACTCGTTTCACCGACTCCGACCGCGCGTCCCCGGCCACGAACACCCCCGGCAGGCTGGTTTCCAGATGGTAAGGATCACGGTCCAGCGTCCAGCCGCGCGGGCGCCGCCCCTCGACGACGAGATCCGGGCCGGCGACGACGAAGCCGTGCGCGTCGCGCTCGATGATGCCGTCGAGCCAGTCGGTGCGCGGCTCGGCGCCGATGAAGACGAACAGCCGGCTCGCCGGAACCGTCTCGGTCACGCCCGTCGAGTTGTCGCGCAACGTGAGGGCGTCCAGGTGCTCGTCGCCCTCGCCGCCGATCACCTCAGTGCAGGTGCGCACGGTGATGTTCTCGATCGCGCCGATCTGCTCGATCAGATAGTGCGACATCGAGGCATGCAGGGAAGATCCACGCACCAGCATGGTGACCGTCCGGGCATGCCTGGACAGGTAGACCGCCGCCTGCCCGGCGGAGTTGGCCCCGCCGATGACGTAGACGTCCTCGCCGGCGCAGCCGGCGGCCTCGGTGAGCGCGGAGCCATAGAAGACCCCGCGGCCGGTCAGCCCTGCCAGGCCGTTCGCCGGCAGCTGGCGGTAGGCCACGCCAGTGGCCAGGATGACGGTGTGGGCACTGAGCTGCCCGCCGTCGGCGAAGCAGACCGTGCGCGCGTTGCCCGCGGCCCGCAGCTCGACGACCTCCCGGGCCGTGATCACCTCGGCCTGGAACTTGACGGCCTGGCGGCGCGCCCGGTCGGTGAGCTGCGCGCCGGACACTCCGTCGGGGAAACCCAGGTAGTTCTCGATCCGCGAGCTCTGCCCGGCCTGCCCGCCGGTCGCCGTACGTTCGATGAGCACGGTCTTGAGGCCCTCGGACGCCGCGTAGACGGCCGAGCCGAGCCCGGCCGGGCCACCGCCGATGATGATGACGTCGTAGAAGTCTTCGCCCGGGGTCGTGCTCAGCCCGACCTCGGCGGCGATCTCGGCGTCCGTGGGGTTGACCAACGCCTTCCCGTCGGGCGTCACGACGACGGGCAGCGCCGAGCGCCGGCCACGGCTCATCCCGTTGACGGCATCGGAGGCGCCGTCAACGGCCGCGGCCGAGTCCGCCGCAGGGATCACGGCCGGGTCCGCCGCAGGGATTGCGGCCAGCTCCGCCGCCGGGTCCGCCACCGCGGCGGCGAGCAGCCGGCGCCCCTCCGGTTCGTCGGCCAGGTACCAGCGGTAGGGCACCTGGTTGCGGGCGAGGAACTCCCGGACCTCGTACGACCGGACCGACCACCGGTCGCCGACGACCCTGGTCTCCAGCACCGGCCGGCGCTCCGACCGGTTCCATGAGTCGAGCAGCGCGTCGATGACCGGGTAGAGCTTCTCCTCCGGCGGGTTCCACGGCTTGAGCAGGTAGTAGTCGAGGTCGACGACGTTGATGGCGTCGATGGCGGCACTGGTGTCCGCATACGCGGTCAGCAGCACCCGTTTGGCGTCCGGGTAGAGGTCCATCGCCTGCTCGAGGAACTGGATGCCGTCGAGCTGGGGCATCCGGTAGTCGGCGACGAGGACGGCCACGTGGTCCCCGCGCAGCTTCATCTCGCGCAGGGTGTCGAGCGCCTCCGGTCCGGACTGCGCCCGCACGATCCGGCACTGTTCGCCGTAGCGGCGGCGCAGGTCGCGGGCGACCGCGCGGGAGACGCTCGGGTCGTCGTCGACGGTCAGGATCGCCGGCCGGCTCGCGGCGGCCGTGCCGACGGGCGCCGGCTGGGATGCGCTCGCCGCGGCGGGCCCGGTCCTGCCCGTCGCAGTGGTGGTCGTGGTCGCGGTCGTGATCGTCTCGGTCATGGGCGGTTCCCCCGGCAGAGCCGGCCGTGGCCGCCGGCGGTGCAGTCGGTGCGGTCGGTGCCGGAGCGGCCGACGAGGCCTACGAGGCCTACGAGGCCTACGAGGCCGACGGTGGACGGAGAACCGGAAGACATGAGTGGAGATTCTGGAAGGTCGGGACTGCCTGGCACACGCGGGACGCTGGTCACGGTCGACTCCCTGCTCGGGCCGGCCGCCGGGGACGGTGGCCGCGAGGGACACCCCAGCCCACTGCCCCCGGACCGGCGGAAAACAACCCGGTGCCTAAAGCATAGGTACCCCCGTCGTGGTTGGGCGCAGCCACGAGCGTCCCGGCGGCGCTCGCCGTCGTGTCCAGCCTCGCCGGGCGCTCCCACGGGCGCCGCGGCCGTCACCTCAAGCCAGAAGCAATGACGGAACGGGGTTGTCCGCACACGTTCGGGTACCTCGGCCAGGAAACCGAATCAGTGGCGGAGCGCCGCGCCCTGGAAGGAGAGGCGAGGGAGGCGAATGGATGTGAGCGCGATCGCACGGACGGCCGCCGGGGCCGACCAGAACGCCGGCCAACGAGGCGACCAGGTGGAACTGGGCAAGACGGAACAACCATGGGTCAGGCCGAGCATCGCGGAGGGGATCGGCACCTACTTCCTGGTCCTGGGCGGCGTGGGGACGGCCGTGCTCGCCAGCGGCTTCATGGGTGCGCTCAGCGTCGCGCTCGCCTTCGGCCTGACCCTGGTGGTGCTCGTCTATGTGATCGGCCCGGTGTCCGGTTGCCACGTGAACCCGGCGGTGACGGTGGGACTGTTCCTGGCCCGCAAGATCGACCCCAGGGCCGCCGTCGCCTACATCGGCGCGCAGTGCGTCGGGGCGATCCTGGCTGCGGCGACGGTCTGGCTGATCGCCGACTCCGGGCCGTTCGGCTACTCGGCGGGAGCGCAGGGCCTCGGGGCGAACGGGTACGGCCTGCGCTCGCCGGGCGGTTTCAGCCTCGGCGGGGCGTTCCTCACGGAGCTGATCCTTACCGGCCTGCTCGTCTTCACCGTGCTCGGAGCAACTCACATCCAGGCGCCGGTCGGCTTCGCCGGCATCGCGATCGGCTTCGTGCTGACCGTCGGCAACCTGGTCGCGATCCCGATCGACCGCGCCGGGATCAACCCCGCCCGCAGCCTGGGGCCGGCGCTGTTCGCCGGCGGATGGGCGCTCAGCCAGCTGTGGCTGTTCATCGTCGCTCCACTCGTCGGCGCGGCGCTCGCCGCGGCCGTGCACCGCGCGCTGCGGCCCGGCCCGCGCGTGCGCGCGTCGACCGCCTTCCGCGCGTTGCCGGCGGAGTCGGCCTACCGGCTCGCCGAGGAGGCGGCCCGGCTGGAGGGCGTGCGGTCGTCGATCGAGGAACTGATCCGGACGTCGGCCAGCGACGGTGGCCGGCAGCCGGCAGCCGGGCGTGAGCCGGCCGGCTGGGCGGCACACCCCGACGGGGGCTCCGCCCAGCCCTATCCGGATGACCGGCCCCGCGCGGCGCACCTACCCGACGCGGACCGCGCCGACCCGCACCGATCCGGCCGACGCTGACCGCAGGCGTCACGCTCAGGCGTCATGCTCAAGCGTCCATAACCGCAGGCATCAAACGCGTGCCGACCCCATCGCACCTACCGGCGATGGGTCGGCACGCGCCGGTGGTTCGGGCAGGTCTCCGCTGTTCTCGCAGACATCCTTCCGGCACGTCACTCGCGGCCGTGACGGATCTCCGTCGTGCCGCTGTGACGGATCTCCGTCGGTGTGGCTGTGACGGATCTCCGTCGGTGTCCGGGACGGGCATGCTCCAACACGCCTGCGCATCGGGCAGGATGCATAGCGCGACACGATCCGTTCGCGTGGGAGAAGTTGAGACGATGCCCGCTCAAGACCGCTGGGTCCTGGCGTACGAGTACGACTCGACGCATTGTCAGGTACCGACCGGTGTGCGTCTGCGGGTAGGCCGGACGTTGCTGGTAGGTCGCGAAGGCGACCTTGCGCTCGGCGTCGCCATCCCCCATCAGGGCATATCCCGCAAGGCGCTCGAGGTGACCGCGACCGAGTACGGCTGGGACATCCATGTCAGCAACACCAATGGCGCGGTCCTGCACGCCTGGGGCCAGGCTCCTCAGATCATCTCGGGCCGGCAGAGCGTCACCTGGCCCCGGATCGCGATCCGGGTCCTCAACGGCGAGAAGTTCGACCGGGACGGCGCCGCCACCCACCACTGGGTCCTGCTCGAGGCGGACATGCTGACGGTGACCGAGGCCGGCCCGAGAGCCACCCGGAGCACCACCAGCCGCACCGTGAGCCCCGAACCGCCGCTGCCGCTGTCGCCGTCGCAGGAGCAGGCGGTTCGGCTCGTCTTCGGCGAGCTGCTGACCTGGCCGCCGCGCATGCCCGCGGAGCCGCTGCAGCTCGGCACCGCCGCGCGCCGCATCGGGATCAGCGAGGCGGGCGTGCGCGACCGGCTCAACCACGCCCGCGACCGCACACTGCGCATCGGCCTGCACCTGGGCGTCGGCCTGACCAACCCCGAGTACCTCTACGCCCTGGTCAGCGCCGGCTTCCTCAGCCCGCCGAACGCGGCGATCCACCGGATTCCGCTTCCCTGGCTGGAATAACGGCCATGACGGTTCGGATCGGGACGATCCGGATCGCGAAGGCTTCGGCGACGAACCGCTTCCCGGCGGCGATCCCATCCATGGGATCAGGGTCACCCACGCGCCCTGGCACAGCCCAGACTGTGCTGGCGCAGGGTGCAGCCACCCTGCGCCAGCACAGTCTGGGCGACGACGGCGATCACCGGTTTCATCGGACACGTCCACCACTCAGTGGGCCGGAACGCTCAAGCGGCGCTCCGCGACGGCCAGCCCCGCTGGCCCGACCAGAGGAGCACCGGTGACCAGGCCCGCCGCGCCCGCCACGTGCCATCGCACCCATGTCGCCGCGCGGGCACCAGCGGGTCTCGTGCGGTCCGTCTGAACCGGTCGAGCCACCCGCTCGACCACGACGCCAGCTCCGACCGGCCCACGCCGTCCGCTCCCGGATGACCGTGCCGGAACTCCAACCGTGCCATGCAGCGCCGCCGAGGCCTCGGCATATGGCACCGCCGAAGCCTCAGCATCGGCAGCACCGCGGCGCCCAGGACAGGGCCGTCCCGCTTTCGGGGGGCGGGACGGCCCGGCCAGCTCGCACCAGCACGTCTCCTTCGAGCAGTACCCGCCCGCCACCGGCCGCCGCGGGGTGCCGCGGCGTTCCCGAGACCTACGAGAGAAGGACATGTCCACCCAACAGCCCTGGCAGCGCAGCAGCTTCTGCCGTGTCCCCTCGGACAACTGCGTCGAGGTCGCCGCCGAACCGGACGAGATCGTCGTCCGGGATTCCAAGAACCCGTCCGGACCGATGCTGCGGTTCACCACGCAGGAATGGCACACGTTCCTGCTCGGTGCCCGCAATGGCGAGTTCGACGTTCCGTCGAACTGACCGACCACGAAGAGCAGGCGCTGGCCGGCCCGCACCTTGCGCCGGGGCGGCCAGCGCCATCGGCACAGCTCCCGGATTCTCAGCGCAGTTCCCGGGCTGCCAGCGCAGTTCCCGGACTCTCAAGGCATTTCCCGGACTCTCAGCGCAGCTCCCGGACTCTCAGCGCAGCTCCCGGACTCTCGCGGCCATCAGCTCTCGCGAGGCATCAGGCGAGGCGGCCGCCCGCTCGGCGCTCCCGAGGGCCTCCAGATAGACCTTCACGTCCGCTGGCTCCTCGACGAACTGAATCTCGCTGAGCTGCTCCGCATAGACGACCGGGGCGAGGTCCTGGTCGTCGAAGTCGAAGACCGTGAAGGCGACGCCCTCGGCCCCGTGAGCCGGCGCCACGAACGGAATCATCCGCACCACCACACCGGAGGACTCCATGCGCCGCAGGATGTGCTCCCACTGCCCGGCCATCACCTCGCGACCACCGATCACCCGGTGGAGCACACCCTCGTCCATCAGGACGGTGAGCGCCGGCGGCTGGTCACGGTCGAGCAGCCGCTGGCGGCGCAGCCGTAGCGCGAGCCGACGCGCCGCCACCTCGGCACCCTCGTCGTTCGCCGTGCCGAACAGGGCGCCGGCGTATCCGGGGGTCTGCAGCAGCCCTGGGATCAGCGAGGTGCAGTGCACCCGAATGCTCGTGGCGCCGTCCTCCAAACCGAAGAACACGCCAGATCCGGGCGCGAAGAGGTCCGCGTACTCCTGCCACCACTCACGGCTGCGGGCACGCCGAACCAGCCCTTCCAGGTCTCGGCGCTCAGCGTCGTCCACCTGGACGAGCCCCAGGATCGCCGAGAGGTCCTGGATCCGGATGCCGGAGATCCCGGTCTCCATCCGGCTGACCTTGGCCGTGGAGCATTCCAGCCCACGGGCCAGCTCCTCGAGCGTCAGGCCGGCGCGTTGCCGGTACCGCCGGACGCCCTGCGCGAGGCGCCGACGTGCGACGACCGCGTTCGTCGCCATGACGAAGCCTCCCAACCTCCCACGTACAGCCACCTCTACCCCGATGGTCGGTCCAGACACTGACAGCATACTCTGGAAGAAAATTACAACTTGTAAATTGCCATCCGGATAGGGCACATTGGTCCCACGCGGATCCACGCGTCTCCGGCCCCGGGCGGGGGACCGGCTGTCGCCGCCACGTACGGGGAGGCGGCGCCAGGGCAGTCCCCCGCCCGGCGAGAAGACGCCGAGCATCCACAGGCCCCGAATATCCACAGGATCGACCGTGCCGGCGACGATGTCGGACGCGGCTCCTACAGTGGCCGAGTGACCTTGCCTGTGACCGAGACCGCGGGCGCCCCTGACCGGGCGCCGAGCTCGCCGCCGGCGGCGGCCGGTGCCACCGGGACAGAGAGCGCCGGGCCAGAGAGCGCCGGGCCAGGGGGTGCTGGGCCAGGGGGTGCCGGGCCAGCGGGCCCCGGGCAGCAGGTGCTGCGGCGGGTGTTCGGCTACGAGTCGTTCCGCGACGGCCAGCAGGAGATCATCGAGCACGTCATCGGTGGCGGCGACGCGCTGGTGCTGATGCCGACCGGCGGCGGGAAGAGCCTGTGCTACCAGATCCCCGCGCTCGTCCGGCCGGGCACCGGGATCGTGGTCTCGCCGCTGATCGCACTCATGCAGGACCAGGTCGACGCGCTGCGGGCACTCGGCGTACGGGCGGACTTCATCAACTCGACGCAGGATCCCGACCAGCGCAGAACGGTCGAGGCCCTCTTCCTGGCCGGCGAGCTGGACCTGCTGTACCTCGCGCCCGAGCGGCTGCGGCTGCCGTCGACGATGGACCTGCTCGGCCGGGGCCAGCTCGCCCTGTTCGCGATCGACGAGGCGCACTGCGTCGCCCAGTGGGGCCACGACTTCCGGCCCGACTATCTCGCGCTCTCGGCGCTGCGGGAGCGCTGGCCCGACGTGCCGCGGGTCGCGCTCACCGCGACCGCGACCCCGGCGACCCACCAGGAAATCACCGACCGGCTGGGGCTGGCGAACGCCCGGCACTTCGTCGCCGACTTCGACCGGCCGAACATCTCCTACCGCATCGTGCCGAAGAAGGAGCCCAAGAAGCAGCTGCTCGACCTGCTGCGCACCGAGCACGCCGGCGACGCGGGCATCGTCTACTGCCTGTCCCGGGCGTCCGTGGAGCAGACCGCCGCCTTCCTGGTCACGAACGGGATCGCCGCGCTGCCCTACCACGCGGGCCTCGACGCCGAGGTCCGGGCCACGAACCAGGCCCGCTTCCTGCGCGAGGACGGCCTGGTCATGGTCGCGACGATCGCGTTCGGCATGGGCATCGACAAGCCGGACGTGCGCTTCGTCGCCCATCTCGACCTGCCGAAGTCGGTCGAGGGCTACTACCAGGAGACCGGCCGTGCCGGCCGCGACGGCGCTGCGTCCACCGCGTGGCTCGCCTACGGCCTGCAGGACGTCGTCCAGCTGCGCAAGATGATCGACTCGTCTGACGGTGACGCGGCGCACCGCCGCCGCCAGAGCAGCCACCTCGACGCGATGCTGGCGCTGTGCGAGATGGTCGAGTGCCGCCGCGCCGGGCTGCTGGCCTACTTCGGACAGGAACGGACCGGCTCCTGCGGCAACTGCGACACCTGCCTGAACCCGCCCGAGACCTGGGACGGGACGGTCCCCGCGCAGAAGCTGCTCTCGACGGTGCTGCGACTGGCCAGGGAACGCCGGCAGAAGTTCGGCGCCGGCCAGGCCATCGACATCCTGCTCGGCCGGGCCACCCCGAAGGTCACCCAGCACGAGCACCAGACGCTCAAGGTCTTCGGCATCGGCACCGAGCTGAACGAGTCGCAGTGGCGCGGGGTCGTCCGCCAGCTGCTCGCGCAGGGCCTGCTCACCGTCGAGGGCGAGCACGGCACCCTGGTACTCACCGACGCGAGCGGCGACGTCCTGCGCGGCGCCCGCAACGTGCCGATGCGCCGCGACCCGGAACGCCCCGCGAAGACAGCCGCCAGCGCCCGCGGCACCGCGGCCGGGACCACCGGGACCGGGACCACCGGTGGCAAGGCCAAGCGCGCCGTCGCCGCCGTCGACCTGTCGCCCGAGGCCACGGCCGTCTTCGAGCGGCTGCGCGCGTGGCGGGCCGCCACCGCCAAGGAGCAGGGCGTCCCGGCCTACGTCATCTTCCACGACGCCACGCTGCGCGAGATCGCCAGCCGGCTCCCGTCGAGCCTCGAGGAGCTGGCCACGATCGGCGGCGTCGGCGAGAACAAGCTCAACAAGTACGGCGACCAGGTCCTCGAAACACTGGCCGCCTGACACGCAGGGTGACCGCCGATGGCCATGCCCGGGACCAGATGTCAGGGGACCAGGCCGGCCAGCACCTCGGCGGCGAGGCCGTAGGAGGTCGTCATGCCGATGCCCGTCGTGACGACGACGACCCGCACGCTGGGGTGCGGGGCCGACACCCACCTGCTCGCCAGCGTCGCGACATCCCGGCCCTGTTCACCGGTCCCAACGGCTGACCGTCGGCATGTGCGCCCGCGCTCATGCTCTCCAGGGCGATGAGTTCGGCGATCGGCGGCAGTCATTCCTTCGACGGCCATCGGACGTCGGTGACAGCGCGGTACGAGCCGCGCCGCCGGCCACGACCTTGGAGGATGGATCATGCCGAAGACGACGCCGTGCCTGTGGTTCGACGGCCAGGCGGAGCAGGCCGCCGAGCTCTACGTCTCCCTCTTCCCCGACTCGAAGATCCTCGACGTGGCCCGCTACGGGCCCGACACCCCGGGCACCGAGGGCGCCGTCATGACGGTGCGGTTCTCGCTGGACGGGCAGGAGTACGTCGGGCTCAACGGCGGGCCGCAGTTCCCGTTCACCGAAGCCGTGTCGTTCGTGATCTCCTGCGGGTCGCAGGAGGAGGTCGACCACTACTGGTACGGGCTGACCGCGGACGGCGGCGAGGAGAGCCAGTGCGGCTGGCTGAAGGACCGTTTCGGCCTGTCCTGGCAGGTCGTCCCGACCGAGCTGTATGAGCTGATCGGCGACGCGGACCCTGAGCGGGCGAACCGGGCCACCCAGGCGATGCTGAAGATGAGCCGTCTCGACCTCGCCGAGCTCCGCCGCGCGGCGGACGGCGCGCTGACCGCCTGACGCGGCTGAGGCCTCGGCGCATCGACCCGGGTCGGCGTAGTGCTTGAACTCCAGCAGGTTGTCGCAGGGGTCGCGTAGGACCAGGGCTCCGTGCTCCTCGGCCAGGCCCCTCGAAGCTGCGCCCGCTGAGCCTGCCGGTGGCCGGCCGGCACACGCGGCGGCGGGGAGTTCCGGGCCGCGGCGCCGCCGGCCGCGGCGTGCCGCCCGCAGGTCTTGGCGGGCTGACGAGGGCGGGACGAACGCCGCACCTCGAGCTCCTGGCAGCGCCGGGAGCTAGTGTCTGCTAGGTGGAAGCCGCGTTCTCGCCCGCGGCCGGGTCTGCCGCCGAGTCCGCGGCCGAGTCCGCGGCCGGGTCTACGACCGCGGCGGCGGCCGGAACGACGGCCGGGCTCCATGACTCGGACGGGCGGCAGGCGGGCCTCGGCGACGCCGCGAGCTGGAGAAGGAGTGGGCTGTGACGGTGACGGGCGGGTTCGAGCTGGGGTTGGCCGGCAAGGCGGCCGTGGTCACCGGCGCGGGCGTCGGCCTCGGGCAGGCGATCGCCCTCGGGCTCGCCCGAGCCGGGGTGGCGGTCGGCCTGATCGATATCGACCCCGAACGGGCGACGGCTACCGCGGCGCTGATCGAGAAGGCCGGCGGGCGGGCGCTGCCGCTGCCGGCGGACGTCATGGACACCGCCGCCCTGACGGACGCGATCACCTCGGCGCATGCCCAGCTCGGCCGGCTCGACATCCTCGTCAACAACGCCGGCGGGGTGAAGGCATCCCGCTTCCTCGACCAGAACGAGCGCAGCTGGCGGCGCCACATCGAAATCAACCTCGTCAGCATGCTGGCCGCCACGTCGACGGCCGCGCCGTTGATCGCCCAGACGGTCGCCGGCCCAGGCGGGTCAGGCAGCCCCGCCGGCCCGGGCGGCCACGGGCACGGTGGCGGCTCGATCGTCAACATCACCAGCATCGAGGGCGTGCGCGCGGCGCCCATGTACGCCGTCTACGCGGCCTGCAAGGCAGGAATGATCAATTTCACGCGGACGATGGCCGTGGAACTCGCCGACCAGGGTGTCCGGGTCAACGCGCTCGCCCCCGACATGACCGGGACGGCCGGCATCCGCGGCATCATGCGCGGCGCCGTCGACCCGGACGAGCTGCCGCCGCTCGCGCCCGAGCGCCTGCTGGGCGTCGCGCGCTACGTCCCGCTCGGCCGGGAGGGCGTCGCCAGCGAGGTCGCCGACGCCGCCGTCTTCCTCTGCTCCGATCGGGCCAGCTACATCACCGGCGCCACCCTGTCCGTGGACGGCGGCACCGCCGCCTCGGCCGGCTGGCTCCGCTCCCCCGGCGGCTGGGCCCTCGACGGTGGGCCGGCTCTTTCCAGCTTCGCCCCCGGCGCCCACTGACCGGCGCCATTCGGGCTTCACCACCGGGTCGACGGCGGCCAGATGCGCCGGCTGTGAGGCCGGACTCGTCACGCTCTCCGATGACTGGTCACCTCCGTCATCCAGCGTGCTGCGCGAGTAACGTATTGCCGGGAGGTGCAGCCGTTCCGGGCTGTCACCAGACGTCACCGACCGTTGTTTGGTTGGCTCTATCTGGTTGGCTCTATCTGGTTGGCTCTATCTGGTTGGCTCTGTCTGGTTGGCTCCGAGTGGTTGGCTCCGGCCGGCCGGCTCCGGCGGCCCTCGTCTCGCGCGGCCTCGCCAGATCGGCGGCCTCTCCTCGAACCGCGGCCAAGGCCGAGCGGGCGTACCGGAGGCCGAGTTTCGACCAACCCGAGTGGCGTGGCGGGCGGGGTCAGGTTCGCTAGAGCGTAGGGGGGCCCGATGGCTCAGGTGGACACGTCCACCATCGACGTGCCCATGACGCTGAGCGCCAAGGGAACCCGTCTCAACCGGCGCGGGCTGGCCACCCGGGCGCGCATCCTGGATGTCGCGGTCGACCTGCTCAGCGCCGGCGGCCCGGAGGCGGTCAGCGCGAACCTGATCGCCCGCGAGGCCGGCGTCACCTGGGGAACGATCCAGCACCAGTTCGGCGAGGCGGACGGCGTCTGGGCCGCGGTCATCGAGCACGTGTCGACCGCGCTCACTCCCGCCCCCGACCCGATCATCGAGCATCTCGCGTCCCTTCTGCCGCTGTCGAAAAGGCTCGAGGGCGTCGTCGACGCGATCTGGGCCGCGATGGACTCCCCCGGCGTACGCGCCGTGCACAACCTGCGGCTGTACCTGCCACGGGATTTCGCCACGCTGGAAGTCGAGTTCCCGCGGACCGCGGCCGCGCTCGCGTCCTGGGACGTACGCTGGGCCGCGGCCTGGGATCGGATCTTCGACGGCCTGAGCGTCTCGAGGGACCGCCTGGCCAAGGCTCGGTCCCTCGTTCCCGGCGCGATCCGCGGCCTGCACGACTTCCAGGAACTGGGCGCCTGCACGGACATCGAGCTCGCCCGCGCCGGCCTCATCGAGGCCATGACGCTCTACCTCTCGTAGGACGCTCGACGCCAGCCCGGCAGCTCGAGCTCGAGGGCGGACGCTCGAGGGCGGACCTGGGAGGGGTCGACGGCGATGGCGGACGGCGAGCGGGCACCCGTGCGCAACTGGGCGGGGAACATCACCTTCGCGGCGACGCGGGTCGTCGCACCGTCGTCGGTCGCCGAGCTCGCGCGGCGTCCTGCGCAACGCCTTCCTCGATTCCTGCCTCCCGTCGGCTGACCGGGTCGACGCTGCCGGCCGCGGCCGCTCGGCTGCCTCGCAGGGCAGTGGCGCTAAGATCTGCAATTCGAGCGGATCATCGACGAGATCCATGCCGAGGCATCGGTCCGACCGTATGAGGTGCTCACCCATATGTCTGGCGGTCCGGATTGCCGGCGAGCAAGCCTCCCTTCGTCCAACGGAGGCACGATTGCTCGCGACGGCAACCCGTCCGGCCACGGTCCGCATTCCCGCGCACGCTTCTGATCACCGCCGCGGACGCCAACCAGTTGCTATCGTCTGTCTTGTCCCAATCGGCTGGACAGATCACGGTTGAGACGATCGATCTTACTCGCCCGGTCCGGGCAGTGCCCGCGAGCCAGGCCAACGTCCCATGTCGCGGGGGAAATGTGATCACTGCTCAGGTGGCGCATGAGCACACCAGCAACGACCTCACCTTTGTTGCCAGCTCCATCGGCCTCGCGGTGATCGGTTCGTTCGCGGCGCTGGTCAGCGCTATTCGTATTCCTAATACCGAGGGGGCCGCGCGCCGCCGCTGGATTGCCGCGTCCGCGGTATCGCTCGGCGGCGGCGCGATCTGGTCGATGCATTTCATGGGAATGCTCGGCTACCACGTCGACGGGCGACAGCTCGCCTACGACATCCCGGTGACCGTGCTTTCCTTGCTGATTGCGGTCGGCGTTTCGGCGCTTGGCCTGGCCATCGTCGGCAGCAATCCGAAAAGCGCGGTCCGGCTCGTCGGCAGTGGCGTCATCGCCGGCATCGGCGTGGCCGCGATGCACTACAGCGGCATGGCCGCGATGCAGGCGGGCAGCAAGGTCACCTATGACGTGAAGCTGGCCGGCGCCTCCGTCGTGATCGCCGTCGTGGCGGCGCTGGCCGCGCTCTGGCTCGCCTTCCGGGTGCGCACCGTCGCGCATGTCATCGCCGCCTCCGTCGTCATGGCGATCGCCGTCTCCGGGATGCACTACACGGCCATGGCCGCGACCCAGATCGCCAAGACCGACCGGCCGACGGCGACGACCGGCGCCGATCCCATCGTGCTGAGCTTCCCCGTCATGCTGATCGCGTTCTCGGTGCTGGCGCTCATCATCTTCGCCGCGTTCGGCGGCTTCTCCGAGACCGCCGGGTCACCGCCGGCAGGCCCGGCGGCGAGAAACGGGCAGCGGCTGGCAGGCCCAAGTCCGGCTGACCCGCGGCGCTCCGGCGAATGGGCCGGGCACCGGCCGACGGCGGACGCCGATGCGTCCGCGGTGGCGGGTGCCGCTAACGAGAAGAACTGGGCGGACTATCCGGCCAGGCAGCCCACGACCGAGGCGTTTCCGGACGACGACCACCGTGCGCCGCAGTTCAGATACTGGTAGCAACACCAGGCAAAGACGACGACAAAGGCGGCAGGCCCCAGCAGCGCCCGATGGAAGGCGCGGCGAAATGTCACCGTCGGCGACGACGGCCCGATGTCACCGTCGGCGACCACAGCCCGATGTCACCGTCGGCGACGACGGCCCGTGGTCATCAGCGGCGACGACGGCTTGGCGCCATCACCACGGGCAGCCGCCCGTGGCTCGGTCACCGTCGGCGGGCGACGGGCGGATACAGCACGGCTCGCAGCCCGGGGCCGAGGTACCGCACTAATTCATCGGCGGACATGCTGGCGATGGGTTCGATCTCCAGCACATAACGCGCGAAGATGGTGCCGGCGACCTGCGCGCTGAACGCGGCGGCGCGGTACGGAGCGTCCGCGCCGCCGAGGTGCTCGGCGACCCGGCCCACGATCTCCCGTTCCAGCACCTCGCGGAACAGCCGAGTCAGCTCGGGCTCCTGCACGAGCGCCACCAGCATGACCCGCAGCTGGCCGCCGCGGTCGGTGTCGTCCCAGGTCCTGATGATGGTGCGCAGCACCCGCTCGGGCAGCGTCGCCCGGTCACCGGGCAGCGCGGCGGCCAGGAGCTCGGGCGGGTTGGCGAGCAAGCCGAGTGCCGCGCCGAACAGGCCCTTCTTGGAGCCGAAGAAGTAACTGATCAGGGCCACGTCCACCCCGGACTCGGCGGCGATCGAGCGTAGCGTCACGCCCCGATAGCCGTCCGTCAGGAACCGGCGGCGGGCGACCTCGAGGATCTGCCCACGGGTGTCCGGGCTACCGAGCCGCCGGCCGCGGCTACCGGCCCCTGCGCCCACACCCATACCCGTGCTCGTGCTCGTGCTCGTGCCCGTGCCCGCACCGGCTCCCACTCCGGCGCTGGTGTCTGCGGCGTCGACGTCGACGTCGACGTCGACGTCGACCGCGGACTTATTCATCATGGTTGAAATTATGCGCGGACCGTTCCACCTTGGCCAGCGTCAACACCAACCGCTGGAGGTCCAGATGACCATCACCACGGCGAGCCCAGCCTCGCCGACCGACCCGCGTGGCGGCGTCCATCCCGCCGTGCTCCCGGTCGTCATGCTCGCCCTTGCGACCGTCGTCGCCGCGGTCGCCTCCCTGAACGTGGCGCTTCCCTCGATCGCGCGCGACACCCACGCGAGCCAGACCGAACTGTCCTGGATCATCGACGCGTACGCCCTGCCGTTCGCGGCTCTGCTGCTGCTCGGCGGCGCCGTCGGCGACCGGTACGGGCGGCGACGCGCGCTGATCGCCGGTCTCGCGGTCTTCGGCGCCGGCTCGCTCGCGGCCATGACCGTCAGCGACCCGACCTGGCTCATCGCGATGCGCGCTGTCCTCGGCGTCGGTGCCGCCCTGGTCATGCCGGCCACGCTGTCCACGATCACCGCCACGTTCCCGCCGAGCCAGCGGGCGCGCGCCGTCGGCGCCTGGGCCGGCGTCGCCGGCGCGAGCGCGCTGCTGGGAGTGCTCACCTCGGGTCTGCTCCTGGAGGTCTGGTCGTGGCGCTCGGTGTTCGGGCTCAACGTGGCGCTCGCCCTGGTGGCCCTCGTCGCCGCGCTGCTGGTGATCCCCGAGTCCGCCGAAACCGGCGGCCGGCGGCTTGATGTCGTCGGCGCGCTGCTGACGGTCGCCGGGCTGGGCCTCGCCGTCTACTCGATCATCGAGGCGCCCGACGAAGGATGGGCCAGCCTCCGGACGCTCGCCGGCCTCGCGGTCGGAATCGTCATCCTGGCCGGCTTCGTCGGCTGGGAGCTACGCCATCCGAACCCGCTCATCGACCCGCGGCTGTTCGGCCACCGCGCCTTCGCCGCCGGCACGCTGTCGATCACGTTGCAGTTCTTCGCGTTCTTCGGGTTCATCTTCCTGCTGCTGCAGTACCTCCAGCTGGTGCGCGGCGACGGCCCGCTCGTCGCGGCGCTGAGCCTGATCCCGATGAGCCTGACGATCATGCCGGCCGCGCGTGGAGCCGCGCCCCGGCTGACAGCCCGGGTCGGCCCGCGCCCGGTCATCGTGCTCGGGCTCCTGCTGGTCACCGCCGGGCTGCTGGTGCTGTCGCGCCTGGACGCGGACAGCAGCTACTGGGTGCTGCTGGCCGGACTGCTGCCGCTCGGCGCGGGCATGGGCCTCGCGATGACGCCCGCGACCACCGCGATCACCGACGCGCTGCCGGCGGCGAAGCAGGGCGTCGGCTCGGCGATGAACGACCTTGCCCGCGAACTGGGCGGCGCGCTCGGCATCGCCGTGCTCGGCAGCATCCTGCAGTCGACCTACCGCGCCAATCTGCATCCCGCCGGCCTGCCCGCGCCGGTTGCCGAACACGCCCGTTCCTCACTCGCGCTGGCCACCCGTCTGGGCCCGGCCGTCGCCGACCAGGCCCAGAGCGCCTTCGTCGACGGGATGCGCACCGCCCTGACCTGCGCCGCCGTCGTGGTCGCCGCCGCGGCCGTCGCCGTCCTGGCCCTGCTGCGCCCCACCCGGGCTGGGGCCGGGACTGAGACCGGGGCCGAGACCGCGACGGAACCGGCGGCCGCGAGCCGGGGCGTCGAGGTGGCAACAGCCAGCGGCCGGACCTGAACCGCTGTGCTCCCAGCCACGGTCCGCGCGGGCGCGAGTCAGCGGTTCGAACGGAACTCATATGTTCCTCGGATGGAATGCCCGCGGAAGAACGCGGCGGTGCCACGAGCTCGGGGGTGAGCCATGGAGGGGGGCGGCCCGTGCCTACTGGTCGTCGACGACGAGCCGAACATCGACACGGACGGCGAGGAGCACCTACTCGGCCTGGGCCTACGACTCGGCGAGACCATCACCGTCACCGTGTTCCGCGCCATCGAACACACCGACCTTGGCATTACCCCGAAGAGCCGCTACAGCTTGCTCTCCGTCGACTTACGATCCGTTGGCGTGGACAAGCAATAGCGGTCGTTGCATCGACCGCGGACGATGGTCGAGTCGAGATGGTCAGGCGTTGTCACTGCCGTCACGCCCACCACGGTTGTCGCCCTGCCCGGTCTCAGCCGAGGAGGCTGGCGACCATGGGCGCCGGGATGGCTTTGACCGGGTGGTCGAGGTCGAGGATCGATTTGGTGGCGAGGATGCCGCGACCGTACTTGGCCTCGAGGCCACGGGAGTCGGCGCGCCAGCCGCTGTCGGTCCACTTGGACTCGATGGGCGTGGTCGTCGTCGGGCCGTCGGCGCTGGGGATGCGGACGGGGCTGAGGTCGATCTCGTTGCCGGAGCCGGTGCGGGCGTAGCCGATGGTGTCGTCGGCGATCCAGCGCCCTTCGTCGTGCTGTTCGATGGCGCGGGCGAGAGCCACGGCGAGGGCCATCTCGTTGAGCGAGGTGAAGTCTGGGCGGGGCAGGCCGGGGCTCACCATCGCTGGCAGCCAGGCTAGGACCGGGTCCGTGAGGTACAGCTTGTACTGGGTGCCGGTGACGGCCCGTCCATCGTCCGCCCGCTGGCGGCAGCGCAGGGCAGCGTGCGAGTTGATCAGGCGGATGGTGCGCCGCTCGAAGGGGTCGCGGCCGGAATAGCCGAGTTCGGCTGCAGTTGCGGCGAGGTTCATCGGGCTGGTCATGCGACCGGCTATACCGGCGAGCAGGAGCGGAACTGAGTCGGTCGGCGCGTCTGGATCGACGTCCGCACGCAGCCAGGCGAGCAGGTCGCGCAGGTAAGCGGGGCTGACGGCGCCGGTGCGCTGATGTTCGGCGACCGCGCGAGGGAAACCGCCGCAGGTCAGGTAGTCCTGCCAGGCGAGGTCGAAGTCGTCGACGCTGAACGCAAGGGCGGACAGCGCGTCGGCCGCCGACGCGCCGTCGAGCTCGCTGGGGTGGGTGACCGGCGGGAGGGCCAGGTGAGGGTGGCCTGCGGCGAGGTAGTCGCGGAAACCCATCGGGAGAAGCTGGCGGATTCGATGCCCGGTACCGGAGCCAGCCCGGCCGGCGAGAAGGTTGCCTTGTACGTCCTCGTTGCCAACCCAGCGGCTACCGGTGGCGACGACGGTGTCGTCGCCGAAGTCGCCCCCGTCGCGGGCAGCCTTTAGCACGCTGGTCCAACCCATGATCCCGGAGATTTCGTCGAGCAGCCACACTCGTCGCCGAGGCGTGGGTGCGTCCACGGATCGAGTGAGGGCACGTCCCAACGTGATCAGTCGTCGCAGGTCGCGTGCGGCCATGCCGTCACAGGACGCATAGATCACCTGTCGTGGGTCGACGTCGGAGCGGGCGCACAGGTACGCCGCGGTGTCCAGGACAGCGACTGTCTTGCCGGCCCGCCGGGGCCCGGTGAGCACGGTGAGGCTGCCGTCAGGCGGACTGTGGGCGATGTCGTCGAGGATGCGCGACCGGTAGCCGAGGTCGTACCCGGCGCGGTCCCGCAGGATGCGATTGGCACGGGTCCACGCCGTTGGGTCCGTGCCGGCCGCCGCGCTCGCCCACCACGGGTTCGCGTCGGCGAGGATGCGGCGCAGTTCGTCGTCTCGCACGAGGCGAGGCTACTCCAACACCACAGAAGGGAGGGGGTTTCCGCACGTCTGACCTCACAGAAGGGAGGGGGTATTCGCATACCCGACCCCACAGAGGGGAGGGGGTATTCGCACGGCTGGCCCCACAGAGGGGAGGGGATACTGGCAGAAGGCCTGCCGGCAGCTGGGCGGGCCGTCAGGCGTCCCGGCGTTCCAGGAGCACCGCCCCCGCGAGCAGCGCGCCGACAGCCCACAGCGCCAGGACGCCAAGACCTTTCCAGGGGCCGATGGCGAGGTCCCCGGCGTTCGCCTGCGCCTGCACGGCGAGGCCGGCGCTCGCCGGGCCGATCTGGCGCAGGTGCCGCTGCCAGTCCGGGTCGGCGACCGCGGCGGCGATGATCGGCAGCACGTACAGGAGGGCGAGGAGGACCCCGACGCCGGCGGCGGAGCTACGAACGCCGGTCGCGATGCCGAGGCCCAGCAGGCCGATGAGGACCAGGTACAGCACCGAGCCGACGGCCGGGCGCGCGGCCACGGCGTCGGCGGGCAGCAGGAGCCAGCCCACGACGACGCAGCCGGCCACGGCGACGGCCGCCGCGGCCGCCACCACCGCGGCGACGACTGCCGCCTTCGCGGCGAGCACCCGGCCGCGGCGGGGAACGGCCGTGAGCGTCACCGCGACCATGCCGGAGGCGTACTCGTCGCCCATCATCAGCACCCCGAGGATCGCCACGACCGCCTGGCCGAGCTGCACCCCGGTGAGGCTCAGCTTCGGCAGGTCCGTGCCGGGGGAAGGGTCGGAGGCGGCCGCGACGGCCGCGCTGAGCGCGACGGTGCCCACGACCACCGCCGCCAGCAGCGCAGGCAGGCCGGGAGACGTGCGCAGCTTGGTCCACTCGGCGCGCAGCGCCCTGGTCCACTCGGCGCGCAGCGCCCTGGTCCACTCGGCGCGCAGCGCGGTCCTCATGCGTCCCGCCGGCGCAGCACGACCGCGGCCGCGGTGAGCGCCACCGCCGCCCAGCCGGCGAGGACCGCGAAACCGGCCCACGGCGCGAGCGGGAAGTAGCCGTCCACCGGTGTGTACAGGCTCTCCACCTGGGGGTACTCGGGCGCTGCCTGCTGCACCGCGAACGCCGCCGCCGGGCTGACGCGCAGCAGCCAGCGCGCGGCGTCGGCCGGCAGGACGGTCATGGCGAGCAGATACGGGAGCACGATCAGGACGACCGCCGCGGTGACGGCCGTGACACCGCGCCGCAGCAGCGCGCCGAGGCCGAGCGCCAGGACCGCGCCGAGGGCGAGCACGGCGGCGGTACCGACGATGACCCGGATCTCGGTCGACGTCGGCGCCGGGTGGACGTACACGCCGTTGCTCCGCAGCACTCGCTGTCCCAGGACGACCACCACGGCCGCCGCGACCAGGCCCGTGACGAACATGGTCCCGCCGACGACGGCCGCTTTCGCGGCCAGTACCCGAGCCCGGCCGGGACTGGCCAGGAACGTCGTCCGAACGAGCCCGCGGCGGTATTCGGCGGTGACAAACACGCAGCCCACGACGGCCGCGACGATCAGTCCGGCGAACGTGCCGACCAGCGTCTGGCTGATGGACACGCCGAGACCGCCGGCGCCGGCCACCTCGGGGGCGATGTCGCCGGAGCCCGTAAGGCGCACGACGTCGCCGGTCCGTTCCAGACTCTCGGCGCCGGTCGCCGGGCCGTCGCCGCGTACTCCGATGACGTCCGGCTGCCAGGCCGTGCCGGTCCAGCCGTCGCCGGTGGTGAGGTGGTCGAAGGTGCCCGTCGCCCGGCTCGGCCCGCCCATGGCGCCGGACTCCAGGCCGTCGTGGACCTCCTCGGCGTACTGCGGCGACGTGACGAAGAGGCCGACCTGGGCGGTCGCCGGGAGGCCGGCCAGCCGCGCGGCGCCGATGGTGGTCCACCGGACGCCGTCGGCCGACTCGGCACCCGTGACGGTGTCCCCGGACCGGCTCAGCCGCAGCCAGCGCGGCTCGTTCCTGGTGCCGCCACCGGGAACGACGCCGGGAACGAGGCGGGGAACGGCGCCGGGGGCGCCGGCGAGGTCGTGGGTGTAGTCGTACTGCAGCCGGGCGCCGTGGCCGCCGGTCAGCATGACCGCGGCGTAGGTCGAGCCCTGGCCGGTGCCCGCCTTGACGAGCAGGCCGGCCTTGGCCCACGGCACGACGCCCTGCCTCGGCCGGTCCGGGCCGCCGCCCGAGAGCTGGCCGGTCAGGCCGGTCACCCGCGCGGTGACGCTGCCGTCCCCGGTGAGTGCCTGGTGGAAGAACGTGAAGCTGTCGGTGACCTCCTCGCCGCCGGGGCCCACCGGCGGCCTGCACTCGGAGCCGGGCCCTTTCTTGCCGCAGCTGCCTTGCATGCCGGGCTGCAGCCCGAACACCACGATGAGCACGGCGCCGGCGACGGTGGCCAGCACCCAGCCGCGGACGGTCCGGAACTTCGTCCACTCGGCGCGCAACGTGTTCGCGAAGGCGGTCACGTCCGCAAGCCCGGTCACGTTCGTGGCCCCGGTCATCGAGCCTCCCCCGGGATCGTCGCGCGATAGTCGACGGCTTCCTGGGTGAGCTCCAGGTAGGCGTCCTCCAGCGTCGCCCGGTGGGCGGCGAGCTCGGAGAACGGCACGGCGTGGCGACTGAGCAGCCCGGCGACCGTCTCCGCCGACAGGCCGGCCACGACGAGTGCACCGTCCCCGGTGGCCGCGACGGACCCGCCGCCGTCCGCCAGGACGGCCGCGGCCGTGTCCGCGGCGGCGGACCGCACCGTCACCCGGCCGTCTGACACCGTCGCCAGCAGCTCCGACACGCTCGCGTCCGCGATGACCTTGCCACGGCCGACGACGACCACGCGGTCGGCGATGTCCTCCAGCTGGCTCATCAGGTGGCTGGAGACGAGCACGGCACGCCCTTCGGCGGCGAGTGCCCGGGTGAAGCCGCGCATCCAGATGATCCCTTCGGGATCCATGCCGTTGAACGGCTCGTCGAGCAGGAGCGTCGGCGGGTCGCCGAGCAGGGCGGCGGCGACGCCGAGTCGTTGCCGCATGCCGAGGGAGAAGCCACCGGCCCGCCGCGCGGCGACGGCGGTGAGCCCCGCCTCGTGGAGGACCTCGTCGACCCGGTGGGTGCCGAGACCCTGGGAGTGGGCAAGCCACAGCAGGTGGTTGCGGGCGGAGCGGCCGGGGCCGAGGGCGGAGGCGTCGAGCAGGGCGCCGACGTGGCGCAGCGGGTTGCGCAGCGCGCGGTACGGGTGCCCGTCGACGAGCGCCTCGCCGGCGTCGGCGGCATCGAGGCCGAGGACGATCCGCATGGTGGTCGACTTGCCCGCGCCGTTCGGCCCGACGAAGCCGGTCACCTGCCCGGGCCGGACCGTGAAGGTCATCCCGTCGAGAGCGGTGGTCGGGCCGAACCGTTTCCGTAGCCCGTTCACGGTGATCATAGGTGGAGGTTCTAGTCACCCGGCGGTGTCAGCCCGGTGCCGTCGGATGACACCGGAACGACACCGTCCGGCTGGGATGGTGGTGGGATGCGCGTGCTGGTGGTGGAGGACTTCGAGATCCTGGCCCGCACGGTCAGGACCGGGCTGCGCCGCGAGGGCATGGCGGTCGACGTCGCGCTCGACGGCGACGACGCGCTGGCCCGCCTCGCGGCCACCCGGTACGACGTGGTGGTGCTCGACCGGGACCTGCCCGGCACGCATGGTGACGAGGTGTGCCGGCGGATCGTCGCCACCTGCCCGGCGAGCCGAGTCCTCATGCTGACCGCGGCGACCACGGTCAAGGACCGGGTCGACGGGCTCGGCCTGGGCGCCGACGACTACCTGCCGAAACCGTTCGACTTCGCGGAGCTGGTCGCCCGGGTCCGCGCGCTGGCCCGCCGGCCGACCGCGCTGGTGCCGCCCGTGCTGGAGCACGGGGACCTGACCCTCGACCCCGGTCGGCGGGTCGCGTCCCGGGCCGGGCGGCGCCTCGACCTGAGCCCCAAGGAGCTGGGCGTGCTCGAATGCCTGCTCGCCGCCGCGGGCCGGCCGGTGCCGGCCGAGGAGCTGCTGGAACGGGTGTGGGACGAGGCGGCGGACCCGTTCACGACGGCGGTGAAGACCACGGTCCGCCGGCTACGGACCAAGCTCGGCGATCCTCCGGTCGTGCAGACAGTGCGCGAAGGCGGCTACCGGGTCGGCGAGCCGTGATTCCGCTGCGGCGACGGCCGCGGGCGCCGCGACGGCTGCGGACGCAGCTCATGCTGCTCTACGCCGTCCCCTTCTTCGCGTCGGGGTCGGTGTTGCTGACCGCGGCGCTGGCCGGTACCAGGGTGTCCGTGTCCGTGCCGGTCGGTACAGGGCCCGATTCTGGAGCTCACCAGGTCAGGACGGCGCATTTCCCGTTCCTCACCTGGTCGGTGAGCATGGTTGTGCTCGCGCTGGCCTCCGTCGGGGTGGGCTGGCTCGTCGCGGCGCGGTTCCTGCGGCCGCTGCGCGCCATCACGCTGGGGGCGCGGGACATCTCGGCGAACAACCTGCACCGCCGGCTCGGCCTCTCCGGCCGCGCCGACGAGTTCGCGGAGCTCGCCGCGACCCTCGACGACCTCTTCGCGCGGCTGGAGGCCGCGTTCGCCTCGCAGCGGCGCTTCGTCGCACACGCGTCGCACGAGCTGCGCACGCCGCTGACGGCGCAGCGCGCCGTCCTCCAGGTCGCCCTCGCCGATCCCGACACGACCGTCGACTCATTGCGCGCCGCCTGCCACGAGGTGCTCGGGCTGGGCGGCGCGCAGGAGCAGCTGATCGGGTCACTTCTCACCCTGGCCAGCGGCCAGCAGGGTGTGGACCAGCGGGAGCCGTTCGACCTGGCCGACGTCGCCCGGCGGGTCCTCGCCGACCGTTCGGACCGCCTGGCGACCCGGTCCACCGCGCTGACCGTCGAGGCTGCCCTCGGCGGGGCGGCTGTCTCGGGGGACCCGACGCTCGTCGGGAGCCTGCTCGCGAACCTCGTCGACAACGCGATCCGCTACAACCGGCCCGGCGGCGTGGTCGAGGTGACGACGTCAGCCGTCGCGGGCGGTGCCCGTTTGTTCGTCCGCAACTCGGGACCGGTCGTGCCGCCAGCGGAGGTGTGCCGGCTCTTCGAGCCGTTCCAGCAGCTGGACGGCCGGCGGATCCGGCACGGCGAAGGGCACGGCCTGGGCCTCGCGATCGTGGCGGCCGTCGCCGACGCGCACGGCGCGACACTGGTCGCGACGGCCCGGCCGACCGGCGGTCTGGACGTCGAGGTCACGTTCCCGGGTCGCCAGACCGGTGATCAGACCGGCGGCGAGCTCGCGGCCGGTCTGGCCAGCCGATCTGCTGGATCTAGCTGACGAGGTCGAACAGGCGGGTGGCGATGTCAGCGGGCGTCGGCAGGGTGCGCAGCTCGGCCTGGACCTCGCGGGCGCTGGCACGCAGGTGCTCGTCGCCGACCAGCGCCTCGAGGACGCCCACGGGCAGGTCCGGGTCGGCGACCAGGTCGAGCGCCAGGCCGACGCCGCGCTTCACCACCAGGTCGGCGGTGTGCTGGTGGTCGAACAGGTGCGGGATGACCAGCTGCGGGATGCCGAGGTCGAGTGCGCCCATGCAGGTGCCGGCGCCGCCGTGGTGGATCACCGCCGCGCAGGTCGGCAGCAGCTGGGTCAGCGGCGTGTAGCCGATGGCCCGCACGTTGGGCGGCAGCTCGCCGAGGCTGCTCGGGTCCATCGGGCCGAGCGCCAGCACGAACTCGGCGTCGACCGTGCCGGCCAGGTCGAGGATCCGGCCGATCGGGCTGTGCCCACCGCCGGTCCGGGCCAGCTCGGGGATCAGGTTGCCGAGGGTGACGGCGATCCGCGGGCGGGCCGGCGGCTCGCGCAGCCAGTCGGACACCTGGCCGCCGCCGTTATAGGGGATGTAGCGCATCGACCAGCCGTGCGGATCGCCGAGCAGCATGCTGGGCGGCGCGACGTCGATCGAGTACCGGTCGGCCGGCAGGTCCACCCCGTGCCGGTCGAACACCTCGGCGCCGAGGGTGCGCAGCAGTCCGTCGATGCCCGCGGTACGCAGGAAGCCGAAGCCGTGCTCGACGGCGGGAACGCCGAGCTTGGCGGCGGCGGCCAGCGCGCCGACGGTCATCGGCCCGTAGACGATCACGTCCGGCTGCCACCGCTCGGCGAGGTCGACGAAGCCGTGCATCATCCCGAAGAGCTCGGTGACGTCGGCCTCGGGCAGCATCTGGGTCACGTGCGGCAGAAAACCGGCGTAGGAGGGGGCCTCGGCGAGCTCGTCCGCCAGGGACGCGGTCGAGGGAACGGCGGATGCCGGCTGGGCAGCGGGCGAAGGCGCCGCCGGGGAGGCCGATGGGGTCGGGGCCGATGGGGTCGGGGCCGCCGGCGCGGGCGGGCTCGGCGTGGCGGCGCCGCTCGGCGTGGTGAGCGCGGCGACGTCGAAGGCCTGGAGGAAGTGCGCGATGCCCTTGCCGGGCAGGAGATCCACCATCGGCAGACCGGCGCCGGTGATCTTCACGACGTCACCGCCGCTGGCGACCAGCACGTCGGCGCCGGCGGCCCGCAACGCCCAGCACAGCGGCACCGTGGGCAGGGCGTGGCTGAGCTCGGGAAGTGTCGCCACCAGCACTCGCATCGATACCTACCCGTCCGTCCCAATTCGCGTCGTCACCGCCACCGACCCTACGAGTAGCGCCGAAGCATCCCGCATCCACCCCGGGTAAGGCGTTCCGTCCTGTCTGATCCATCACTTTGATCAGCCGCGCGAATACCTGACCTCGTCAGGGCTGGCTACGCCGGCCGAGTGGCCGGAGACGAGGCGGTGATCGGAGAGGAAACGGCGAATGCGGCAACGCGCGAGACCACCAGGGCCGACCGGCCGACGATCACCGACATCGCCCGCGGGTTCTCGCCGCTTTCGCCTCCGGCCCCGACGGCGCCGACCGGCTGGGCGACATCCGCATGCTTTAGCGATCGCCTCACTCGAGAATCCGCACGGTACGACAGCTACTCCGGCCGTAAGCGTCTGGCCGGGCGCGATCACCATCCACCCGTAAGTCGACGCCGATATCTTCACCTTAAACGAACACGCGGCTACCATGGCCAGGTGGAGTGGAAGCCGGCAGTCCTCGGCGAGACGACAGAGCGGGGAACGCGGTGTTTACTTTGTCCACACCGTTGCATCCTACAACCAGGACAAGTCGGCGCGTGCAAGGTACGCCGGTCCTCCAGCGCGGGAGACCTGGAGACCGCGACGTACGCGTCGTCGGTGGCCCACGTCGACCCGGTGGAACGTAAGCCTTTCTTCCACTACCGCCCCGGCACCCCCACCGTCACCCTGGCCGCGCCGGGCTGTTCGTTTCGATGTCACTACTGCGTCAACCATCGCATGTCCCAGTACGGTCGCGACCAGGAGTCACCGTGGACCGCGCACCCTGTCGACACGGGCGACATCGTGGCACAGGCGTCGGCACTCGGCGGCTGCGTCGCGCTTTCCTATACCGAGCCGTCACTGGCTCCCGAGATGACCCTCGATCTCGCCCGTCAAGGCAAGGAGGCCGGCGTCGACGTCGTCTGGAAGAGCAACGGTTTTCTGACCCGCGCGGCCATCGACCTCTGCGCCCCCGCGCTGGCCGCGGTGAACATCGATCTGAAAAGCGTGAACGAGGTGTCGCACCGGCGGTTCACCGGCGGCTCGGCGCGTCCCGTGATCGACGCGATACGCGCGTTCCGAGAGCACGGAACCTGGGTCGAGGTTTCGACGCCGCTGATCCCGAACGTGACCGACGCCGAGCGGATCGCCCAGGTCCTCGCCGAGATCAGCACCGACATCCCGTGGCACCTGGTCCGCTTCACGCCCGCGTACCGCATGCGCGGCCAGGACCCCACCAGCCCGTCGGCACTGGCCGCCGCCGCCGACCTCGGCCGGGCCGCCGGGCTGAAGTACGTCTACGTCGAACGGGCTCTCGGCGAGGCCGGCCGAACCACCCGGTGTCCCTCCTGCGATTTCCCCGTGGTGCGCCGGAAGGTATGGTCATTGGATGAGAATCGGTTGGTGGCGGGAAGGTGCCCCGACTGCGGTATCCTCGTAGAAGGCCGCTGGTGAAGCATGACTAGTTTTCGGTTCGTCGAGAGCCTGCCCGACTTGATCCAGCCCGACGAATATGACGCCCATCCAGACGGGCGGCTCGTCCGAATCCACATATCCGTCACGGATGATGGGGTGGAGATCCTGGGAGACGCCTTCCGTCCCGAGGTCCTCGAGGAGATCCTGGGCAGGCTCGACGCGGGCGAGATCGAGCAGATGCTGTGCGGTTGAACGTCACGCTCAATCGTTGAGGATCTCGCCGATGACCTCCTGCAGTTGCTCGGTCCCCGCGTCCGGTGCGAGGACGTGCGTTCGCGCCGCCGGGTCCTCGACCGGCATTCGAGGATAGTGGACCCGCACTATGTGCAGCCCCGGCCTGGTCGGGGCTGCCAGGTACGGATGAGTCAGCAGGACCAGCCGCGGCAGCCCGCTGAGAGGATCGCTGAGCTGGCCCGCGGCCATGCCGGCCAGCACCAGCGCGTCAGCCAGATCGGGGCGCTCGACACTGCTCGTCGACCACAGGTCGACCAGGTCGGCCATTTCCTGCAGAAGGCGCACCCGCGGCGCACCGAGCGGCACCATCGCGCACCGACGATGCTGCCGAATCGCGACGGAGGCCAGGAGGTTGGCCACGATTCGTAGCATCACGCCAACCGCGCCGAACGCGGCGGCGGTGTCGTCCAGGAGCAGGACGACGGGCTGTGCCTCGACGGGAAGGGCTCCTTGGCGAGTCCGGTAGAGCAACTCGTCGCGGGATTTCTTGGCGGCCAGCGCAGATCGCGGGAGCGCGAGCTGAGACGGCAGGAGGGAGGAGAGCTCACCGTTACGGCTGATGCCCGCCCGGGTGCCTCCGACGCCGTGGCCTTGCGAACTGCCGTTCGTGTCGAGCAGGAACCGCAGGCCCAGCAGTCGCCGCTGCGCGGGAGCGAACGACCATCTGCCGAAGCTCCGGCTGCGGACCTTGGCGAGCAGATCCGGTTCGGCCGCCACCGCGTCCGGGCCTAGCAAGGTCGCGAGGAGCAGCACGGAGTCATCGATGCCGTCGAGGGCGGCAAGCAACTCGGTTCTCGGCGGTGAGTAATCGCTGAGCGGACCCGACACGCCGACGAGTGCCTCCGCGAGGACGGCGCGCAGTTCGTCCTGAGCCGTGTCTTCGGGTGGCAGCAGGCCGGCGTCGGCGGGCAGTCCGGCCGTCACGAGCACCGCGAAACCCACGACGGCGTTCGGCGGCCAACGCAGTCCGCGCACGATCCCGACCCCCGGATGGCCTTCGTACTCCGAGAGCGGGCCGGCGTCACTCCCCAGCAGCAAGGACAACAGGTCGATCAGCAGCGGGAGCGGCGCCGTCTTCCGGCAGGCCGCCATCGCCGCCACGAGCCGCACGAGCATCGGAATCTCATGCCGAAGCGGTGGTTGCTCGTGGGCGGACGACTGCGGGACGGCCAGTTCCCACCGCACGACGGTCCCGTCGTCGTGAACGATGGCGAACCGCCCGTCAGCCGCCCAGTGGACCGTCGCCACAGGTCCGTACGCGGGCGAGGGCGGCGGGATCGTCAGGACGACTCGCCCCGTACGCACATCCCACAGGTCGACCGCGCCGAGGAACCGCCGTGACGCGATGGCGAGCAGGCGTGAGTCGGGTGACCAGCTCATCGCCTGGCCGGGAGTACCCCCCGAGATGGCCAACGGAGGCCCTGCGCGCCATTCGCCGGTCGCCCATACCGTGACCCGCCTGCCTGGACGGTCCACGGCGAGGTACCCGCCGTCCGGAGACCAGACGACGGCGCCCAGCTGAGGCCCCGAGGCGTCATCGAGCGAGCGGATCCTGGCCAGCGTCTGCCCGTCCCACAGCACCACCGCCTTGGACGTCGGGGCTGCCAGCACCGTGCCATCCGGTGACCAGGCCGCGTCCCCGACCCCGTCCGGAACAGGGAGGGCCCGCAGCCGTCTCCCCGACCGGTCATAGACGAACAGGTCACGTCGCCCGGCCGCGGGCACGGCGAAACCCGACGCCCCCCACGCCGCCGGGCCTGTCCCGGGCACGGAGGCGACCTGCCCGCCGTCGGCGCCCAGGATCGTCACCTGCCCAGCTGGATCGCCGACGGCGAGGGACTCGCCGCGAACCGACAGCGGGCCCGTGCCTGCCCGGGCGGTCCACTGATGAGATCCATCCGCCGCGTAACGCCGCACCTCACCGGTGCGCCGGTGCTGCAGGTACCAGCCCTGCTCCGTCCATGCGAAGCCAGATCTTCGTGCCAGCACGGTCGGCACGGGTGGCGGGAGTGGCTCACCCGACATCCGGCCCGCTGTACGAGCGACCTTGACAGCCCATCGGCGCAACGCGACCGCGGTTCGCCGCTCCGGGGAAGGAAGCAGCGAGTCGGAGAGGCTCAGCAGCGTCACCGACGCGGCGTCGGCGCGGACCGCCACCAGCCCGGACTCGTTCACATGGAGGTTCGTGGCCTCCGCCAGGTTGGCGCCCAGGACCGCCTGTGACGGGCCGACCGGCCGAAGCTGCCGGTCGAGCAGCGCCACCGTCCCGTCCGGCCGGCCGACCAGCAGGGTCGCGCCGGTACGGCTGAACCCGGCGCCTATCGGACCGCCCGGAATGACCAAGGGGGAGGCGCTCTCGCTCCGCGTCGCCAGGCTGACCACCCGGACCTCCCGGACGCCGACCGTCACGATGTGATCTCCGTCGGGCGACCAGGTCAGCCTGCGTGGCCGTACGGAGGTCACGTCGATGGAGGAGATCATCGTCTCCCCCTTGAGCAGCCAGAACTGGACAGTCCGAGGCCGGGCCACGCACAACTCGTCGTCGTTCGGGCGCCAGGCCAGGGCGTTGACCGGATCCCCTCCGCCGCGCAGCCGGGTGACCCGCCCGGTGTCCTGACGCCACAGCAGGACTATCCCCGCGCTGGTACCGACGGCGAAGGTCAGCCCGTTCACCGACAGCGCCAGCGCGGTGACGTCGCGGCGGGTGGCAAGCTCGTCGGGGACCTGGAGATCGGCGCCCGTCGACGCGTCTACCAGGCTCAACCTGCCATCAGAGAGCAGGGTGATCGAGTCGCCTCCGGCTCCCCACACCGCCTCGACCGGGAACTCGGCCATCGTCTGCCACGGCCGAGCCCAACCGCTCGCACCGGTGACGGCATCGCGCACCGCCATCGTTCCCGCTCCGACGGTCAGCACGCTGCTGCCGTCGGGCGAGATCCGCACGCAGCGGCAGTACGGCACCGCCAGCGTCGCGATCACCGCGAAGGCGGTCACCGCTCGGCCTCAGCGGCGAGTTCGTAGAGACGTCCCGCGAGCTCCGGCTCCCCGGCTTCCCAGTATTTGTGGGCGGCCTCGACCAGCCTGCCCTGCTGCTCGAGCCGGAAGCCCTCGGTGTGCAGGCCCGCGTGCCTCGTCGAGGGAACATCCGCTGCCAGGTCGGGGCGTGCGACCCGCGCGTCCGCCCCGTCGACCTGACCGAGAATCTCCAGGGCGGCTGCCGACAGCGGTTCCGCCGCGGGATCGGCCTCGGTCGTCGGACCAAGCCACAGCGACCAGACCGGAACGATCCGGTCGAGGGACAGCCGGTGGCTTCCGCCCGGCCGCAGAACCACCAGCGACGTCTCGTCCAACCGAAACAAACGCGCCCGCGCGGGTGCGGGGAGCGCGGGCCGCAGACGAAAGCCCAACTCCTGGTACAGGGCCCCGGGACCGATGCGGTGCAGGGGGACTCCGAACGGGATGTACGACACGTCGCGCCCCGGCTCGGCCAGCACGTGCCATCCCGGGCCAAGGACGAGCGACGCCAGGTCGCCAGCCGGGTAGTTGGCGAGGAATCGACGCAGCGGAAGGAGCTCCTCGTCGCGGAGAAGCACTGCGTCGACCTCGTGGTGCTCGTCGTCGGCCACCAGCCCCACCCCGACGCTCAGGTCGGGCAGGCGTCCGGCCCGCGGGAGCGGAGGGGGCTCGATCGCCGCGTCCGCCCGCAACGGCGGCGCGAACTCCGCGGAAGTCTCGGCGAGGCGCCACACGCCGAGATCGCCCGCGAGCAGCCAGCGCTCATCATGCGGAACCTGTCGAGAAAGCTCCTCGTCGGACACCGGGAGGGCTAGACGCTGGTCGATGAACAGCCGTGGCCCAGCGCGCCGGCAGACGACGGTGTGCGGCAGCCCGACGAGAGCGCTGGACACCGACCAGGGCACGGCACATCCACGTCCGGACACCCTGATCAGCACGGCCGACCACTCCGGCGACCGCGCCGAGAAGACCGGCTCGAGACGAGCCTGGGCGAGACGCAGATCAAGCTCGGACTGCTGGAACCTGTCCACGACCCACCGCGCGAGCGAGCCCGAGGTCACGACGAAGACCTCCTGCTGCTCGGTCGTCACGGATCCCGGAGCCACGCCGGCCGCGAGCTCGATCAGGGACACCTCAGGCCAGCTCTGGAACTCATCCCAGGAGTGCCGGTGCCGGGCCGGTGACACCAGATAGGCGCGTTTGGGTTCATAGAGCCGGCCACCGAGGGCCCACGCGAACTCGCGGTCCGCGGCCCGCGGCTCGGTCGAGAGGACCCAGATCCCCCCGTCCGCGGCCCGGCGCACCGGCGGCCTGCCACGGCGGCCGTCCCCTCCCAGCGCCGCCAGGAACGTCAACGCGGCGCCGGAACCAACGAACCGGGCGGCCACGACATTGCCTGGAGCCGGGGTGAGGGACCGCGGGGGCGCGGGTGAGGCGGACACTGCGGGTGACGTGGTGTCCGCGCCGGGCGGCGGAATACGGGTGATCTGGATCCTGGAGGCCGGCTGCGCATCCGTGGTCCGGGGAATCGGCTGTTGAGCCGGCTGCGCATCCGTGGTCCGCGGAGCCGGCTGCTGAGCCGGCTGCGCATCCGTGGTCCGCGGAGCCGGCTGCTGAGCCGGCTGCGCATCCGTGGTCCGCTGCGGTCGACGCCACCCTGCCATCACAGGTCCCGTTCCGGTATCCCGGCGGTGCCACCGAGCGCGACGCGCGCCCATTCTCGCCAGATACCTGCTATTCCACTCATCCGCCCCCGGTGCGCCGCTGCGAACACCCTGGCCGCCAGATCCGGACGGCCGAGCTGGTCCGCGGCCTGCACCACCCATCGCACAAGCCTGGCCCGCTCACTGGCCGGGCGTATCTCCACCAGCTGTTCGTCGAGCTCGTCGACGACGGTGGTGATCAGCTCGATGCGCTGGTCGGCGGCCGTTGCGCACAGAGCAAGCGCTAGCCGAAGCCGGTACTGCTCCCCCAGCCCGGCCGGGCTGGCCTTGCTCAACAGCCGGCCCGCCTGCCGCGGGCGTCGGGCGTCGACGATGAGGACCCAGGCTGCCTCCAGCCAGGAACCAGCCTGCTCCCAAAGCTCGGCAGCGTCGACAGGCCGGCCCAGCGCCAACAGGCACGACACCGCGTCCGCGGTGCGTCCGGCCCGTTGGAAGCAGCGGGCCGCGCCGGGCAGGTCACCCGCGGTGCGGAACAGCTCCGCGGCGGCCACCAGTTCTCCCGCCTTCTCCCGACAGCGGGCGGCATCGGGCAGCTGGCCCGCCTGCTCGAAGCACAGCGCTGCCTGGGCTAGCAGGGACAGGCGAGTACCCGTCATTCGCTCGCTTTCTCGCGCTCGTTGTCCACGGCCCCCTCGTCACCCGGCCGATAGGTGAGCAGCGCCTCAGCCGTCGACGGGCCCTGGACGACCTGTTGCGGCGACGGCCGCCGCTCTACGACCTTCCCTACTTCGTAGGCGATACGGTCATGCGTCTCGTCGTGTTCTGGCTCGCGATTGACGCTGATGTCCTCGACGAGGAACTCCTCCATCTCCCCAGTGCTCGAGTTGATCCTCATGGCCACTCGGACCCGCATCTCACCGCTCCACTTCGAACTGGATCTGGATGACGCCGTCCGTTTCGCTCATCTGGAAGTTCTCGCCATGCTCGGCGGCATAGGCTTCGTAGGCGATCGCGTATCCCTTGGCGACCAGTTGGAAGATGCCCTTCAGCGTCTCGTCACGAACTGCTTCCAGCCGTTGGCCCGCCTGTATGTCGAGGTCGGGGCGCAGCTCAGCCGCCCGCAGTGTCAGCTGCCGCTCCGCGTCGCGCTGGGCATCCTCGGCCGCGGCCGCGGTCTGTTGGTTGAGCTCGTGCCGCGCGGCCTGCTCGGCCTCGCCCTTCAGTGCCTCCGCACGGGCCTGCGCCAGCTCGTCCGCCTTGGCCGCCGCGGCGGCCTCGGCACGCGCGGTAGCGGACGCACGGGTCTTGCCCCGCCAGGAATCGGTGTAGTAGACGCTGCTCGCCTCCGCCGTGACCTCGTCAGTCACCTCGCCAGTCGCGAGGAGCACGGCCTTGCCGACAGCCTCGATCGCGACACTCAACGTGATGACGATCTCCAGGTCGCCGGTGTCGGGCCGGTAGGTCGTGATGCCACCCGGAATCTCGCGGCGATACACGACGCCGTCCAAGACCCACTCCGGGGAATTCCGCATCGCCTTTTCGAAAGCCAGCCGTGCTGGTGCCGGCAGCAGGTCGGCGATGGACTGCACCAGCCGTGCCTCGGAACTCACGTCGCCGTGAGCGGTCGCAGCCTGTTCGATTTCCGCCCGCCAGGCCTCCGCGATCTTGCGGGTGGCTTGGACACGAATACGCCTGGGATTGCACATTGCTGTCACCTTTAGGACTGTTGGTCGAGCAGCAGCGTGACCTGGTCACGCAGCCCTCGGATGGCCTCATGGGTGGTGTGCTCGGCCGGATGACTCGTACGGGCCTCGGTCAGCAGCTCGTGGATGGTGCGCAGGGCCGCGACCAGCGCGCCACGGCTCAGCACGCTCTGCCGGTCGAACACGAGACCGGCCTCATGGCGAGCCAGCGTCTCGAGCTCGATCGGGCTTCGGCGGGGCGCCCTCTGCTCGCCTCCGTCGGCGGCGACGCGCTGGTAGACCGCGTCCCGGAGCAGGGGGGCGTCGGACTGCACGGTCCACAGGTGGGCAAGCGGCCACAGATCCCGCGGTCGGGCCGCACCGTCCTCACGCAGCAGAGCGGCCGCCGCGACGAGTTTCTGGGCACGCACGATCCTGCGGTCCGACAGGGTGACCCGTTGCGCCAGCAGCTCGCCGACCAGGTCGACCAGGGCCCCCCGCACCGGCTCGAGATCGACTTCGGCGACGACGGCCGACAGCGCGCGCAGGTCGTCGATCAGCACGGCCGGCGGCTCGGCGCCCCGGCGCTGCCGCTCCCGCGTCCAGCCCCGGTCGAGCAGTTCCGGAAGCCGTGTCGCTCCGACCGGCGCCACCTCGAGACGCAGCAGGAACCTGTCGTTGAACGCGTGCAGCGCGGGATCGTCCGGCAGTTCGCTGGAGGCGCCGAACAGGCTGATCAGGGGCGCCGGCTCCGTCTCCGAGCCGTTGTAGAAACGCCGCTCGTTGATCAGTGTGAGCAACGTGTTGAGAATCGCGCTGCTGCCCTGGAACACCTCGTCGAGGAACACCACCTCGGCCGCCGGGAGCATGCCGTCGGTCTTGATCCGGTAGCTGCCGGCCTCGAACTGCTTGAAGTCGAGGGGCCCGAATATCTCCGACGGCTCGGTGAAACGTGTCAGGAGATGACTGAACCGCTTGGCCTGGATCAGTGTGGAGAACTGCTGGATGAGATCCGTCTTGCCGGTTCCCGGCGGCCCAGTCAGCAGCATGTGCTCCCGGGCGACCACGGCGAGCACCAGCAGGCTCGCCGCGTCTCGTCGTCCGACGAACCGGGAATCGAGGTCGCGGGTGACGGCCTGCAGGCTGCGGATCGTTCGCAGCTGACGCTCACTCGGTCTCACTGGCGTCCCGCCTTGCTCCGTTGTTGTTCACGCCGGGCCCGCTGATACCGGCCGACGAGCTCGCCGAGCCGCTCCGCGTCGGCTTTTCTGCCCTCCCGCCACTGACCGACGAACGCATCACGGAAAAGCGCTCGGATCTCGTCGCCGTTCCAGTTCTCCGTCGCGACGACCAGCGGGTCCACCAAGCCCTTCACGTCGATCCTGAAACGCCCGGCATGGACCTCGATGATTCCCCTCCGGGCCTCGGGGTCAGGCAGGCCGATGTGGAAGCTCTGGAACCGGCTCGGGCGCAGCAGCGCCTTGTCGATGATCTCCAGCCGGTTCGTCGTCCCGATGACGAGCATCTGCACGTCGGGCCGGAACCCGTCCATCTCGGTGAGGATCTGGGCGACCATCGCGTTGCCCGCGCGGCTCCCGCCGTCGTCCGAGGAGCTGCGACTCGCCGCGATGGAATCGAACTCGTCGAAGACGATGACCGCCGGAGCATTCCGGCGAGCCTCCGCGAACAGCTCTCTGATCTTGCGCTCGCTCTCGCCGACATACTTGTCGGTGACCTCCGGGCCGGAGACCACCTGGATCGTGGCGTCCATGGAGTTGGCGATCGCCTTCGCGAACAGCGTCTTGCCCGTCCCCGGCTCGCCGTGGAAGATGAAGCCCCGCGGGATCAGCTCGCTGCGCAGGTTCTGGTACTCGTCCGGCAACGACCGCGCGGCCGACATGATCTCCAGCGCGCGCCGGATCTCCGTCTTGACCTCCTCGTACCCGCCGATCTCCTCGAAGGTGACGTTCGGGATCTCGAAGCTGCTCGACGCCTGCGCCTTGAATTTGCGGATCTTATCCTGTAGGTCCTTGACCGTGACCCGCTCGCTTCCCTCGGTCTCCCGGTACGAGTAGCGGATCGCCTGCCGGAGCCGGACCGGGTTGAGGCCGGCGACGTACTTGTAGAAGTCGGCCTCGTCGATGCCGACGAAGCGGTCCGCCTCAGCGGCGGTCAGCAGTGCCCGCTCGATCGGCTGGAGCGTCCCGTCCCGGGGATGGCGCACCTGACGAGGGCTGCCCTCGAAAGCCATCCGCACCGCGAACCGGGCGGCCACCACTTCCGGGAGCTGCAGCGACGGGTCACAGAACGCAAGGATGATCTTGTCTTCGGCACCGTACAGCAGGTCCACCAAGTCCCTGGTCTCGTTGGCCAGGGCCGTGTCCGACCCGCCGCCGAGCAGGTCGAGGTGAGGGATGACCACGACCTGTCCCGCGGTGATGTCCTGGAGCAGGTCTCGCAGCTCGTTGAGCAGCCGCTGCCGGAGGCTGGTCGCCGCGCCCTGCGGGCGCAGGTCGATCGGCCCTTCCGTCCGCTCCGCGGCGACGGTCGACACGTTCAGCACCTTGGGCTCAGCGCCGCTGAGCAGCACGACGTGCTCGGCCAGGTGCGGAACGACAATCTTCTCACAGGCGATGAGGACAGACAGGTCCGAGCGCAGGAAGGACGCGGCTTCCTTGATGTAGAGGTCGTAGGCCAGCCGGACGGCGTCACCTTCACTGATCATCTCGACACGAGCCGGCGCGTCCGCGGCCATCACCGCCTCGCCCTGGTGGCGCGCCACCAGGTGGGACGTTCCGTCAGCGAGGTAGACGCGGCTGCCATCGGGCAGCTCCGCAAGAGGGGTGAAGAAGACCTCGACCGCGCTCACCGGAAGCGTCAGCAGGCCCGCCGCCAGCGGAGCCATGGTCGCCAGGCCACTGGCCCGAAGCGCCGTCTCGACGGTGGTGCTGGCGGCCTGACCGCGAAACTCGGCGACCTGCTCCAGGTTGTCGTAGACGAACTCGAGTCGCGCGCTCATAGCAGTCCCAGCTCCTCCACGCGGCGGTACAGGTTGGTCCCGATCCGGCGGCCGGCGAGGTGACGGCGTGCTCTGATCCGTTGCGGCGCAGCGGCCTCGATCTCGGCCAGCGCACGCCACCAGGACGCCGTCGACACGGCCGACTCGCTCACGCGCCCGCCCACGCTGGCGATGGCGTTCTCGTCGACGACCTGTAGCCAGGCGGCGCGGGCCCGGATCTCGTGTTCTCTTCCGTGGTGGAAGAGAGCCGCGTCGTATACGTCGAGAACGAAATCCGGATCTTCATGGCGGATGTAGGTCAGGCATTCGCCTCGCCAGCGGGCCTGCGCCGGGCTATCCGCTGGAGCCCCGAACCGGAGTCTGACCATTGACGACGCACCGGGGTCTGTCCGCAGCCGGTCGAGCAGGTCCTCGCACGCACCGCTGGTGCGAGCACCCGGCCGGTCCAGCACGCCGGAAAGCGGGGAGACGTCCCGCAGACGGTCCGCGAGCCGCGGCAGCAGCGGAGCCGCGAGTTCGACCAGCCCGTGGTGGGCCAGCAGGCTCGCGGCACGGGCCGGCGCCGGCACCGCTCGCAGCAGCAGGTCCGCCTGCCGCTGCCGCTGGTGACAGCCGACCGCGGCGGCGAGGAGGATGACGCCGTGACCGGGCGCCGTCCTCTCGCCGAACAGCGGGCCGGTCAGCCGCAGCCGCGCCGCCGTGACCGCGGCGAGCCGGCCGGCCCACACCAGCAGTTCACGCCGCGGTTCGGCCAGCCGGACGGCATCCGTGAGATCCCCTTCGGGCATCTCGGCCCGCATGTCATTCGCCGCCCACCGCATGATCCGCAGGGCGGTATCTTCTGCCGTCATCGGAAATCCACTGGTCGTACTCCTTGAGCCCGTTCTCGTCGCGACCGTAGATTCGCAGCACTCGCCCTCGTCGTTGAATGTTGACAAGCGCCGCGACCTGCCAGGGACGCTGGAACGTGGCCAGATGCAGGTCGACATCGATCGACGAAAGCCCCATGTCGAAGTCGACGCCCAGCAGGTGTGTGTGGTACCAGCCGACAAGCTCCTCGCCCTGACCACGCTCCTCCAGAAGCTTGGCGGCGGCGAGAAACGACTCCCCGGTGAACGTGAAGTGGACCAGCCCCGCACCGGAGCGATGCGCCGGCGTCACGTGCGTGATCTCGACGAGATGCCGGTCATCGCCGACCCGGGTGACCCGGCCGAACAGAAACCCCCCCTCCTCCATCCGGTCCGCCAACGGCATGTCCACCAGGAAATGGTCGTGGATCTTCTTGGACATCAGGATGTTGAGCCGGCCAAGACGCTCTTGGTCGAGTCCCAGGGACTCGGCGCTCACTGACTCGACGTCGGCGGCCGCCAGCTGGGTGAGCGTGAACGGCCGGTGGCGCTGCTCGTCGAGGTCGACGTCCACCGAGCCGGCTATCTCGGGAGCCGGCCGTTCCTCGCCGACCAGTTTCCTGGTTATGGCTTCGATGAGGTTCTCGGCGATGACGACGGCGAGCGGCTGCCGGTGCTGCACCGTGAAACCCCAGTGCGTCTCGTCGGGCTCGAACTCGCGCAGGTCCTCGGCCAGCACGGGGCCGAGCGCCTCGACGACGCGCAGCCTTTCCTCGCAGACCGTCTCGCCACCCCTGAGTATTCGCAGCTGACAGTAGCCGAGCTGCGGGTTGAGGTTGTGGACCTCCGGCGGCCCCGGATACGGGTCGAGGTCCTCCGGTCCGTCCAGGAGGAACTGGATCTGGCCGTGCCGGGCCCGGTCGCCGAAACGCAGCCGGGCCATCCTCCGCAGAACCGGGGATAGATCATAATCGCCGAAGAACCGACCAGCCGCCCCCTGGTAGAGCGTGAGCTCAATGGTCATGCGTGTGCTCTCCCAACGGCTGTGACCAGTTCTGCGCAAGCGCGTGCGCACCGCGGCCGGCCCGCCGGCACGGAACGGCGTCCAGCCAGGGGCCGCCTGCCGCCGGCATGGACCTGGGCGGCGCGGCGCGGCCGTCTCTCACGGCGCGCCGTTCCCCAGCGGATCCGCCAAGGGCACGAGCCAGACTGGACGGGCGAGCGGCCGGTCTTCCTTGCGTTGGGTCCGCGCCCGCATGGGCGGCCCGCCCATCGACCGGATTACCTTCTGTCCCTCGTCTGTTCGAGCCCAGAACGCCGCCACCGGGTCGGGGAACGTGCTGGCGTCGACCACGTCGTAGTTGCGGTAGGTGCCGATGTCGACGAGGAGCTGGCAGAGGTACCCGAAGTCGAGGTCCGGGCGGTAGCCGTCCATGAGCGGCCCGAGGCAGACCAGCCCCGGCTGGGCGCCGGGTGCCTTCAGCCGCCAGATGTTCGGGTGGAACACGCGGGTGTTCCACACGACGACAGGCGCGTGCACCGGGAACATGGCGCCGAGATGGATCGTGAACCGGTGGAACGTGATCGGCACCGGCTTCAGCTGCTCCCAGGGCAGTTCCCTGAATTCGTCGATGTGCATGTCCTCGGTGCCGGCGAGGAACTCACTGAGATCCTCCGGGGGAGCCAGCCCCGGGCCCTCCAGCTCGAAGGTGATGCGGTTGGGCAGGTCCTCGTTGTCGAAATCGACGATGTCGAAGTCCTGCCGGCCCAGCGCGAACCGCCGGATCTGGGCGCGGATCCGCAGCTGAGCCTCCATCCGCATCTCCGGCGAGATGCTGCCCGCGACCACCTTGGCCCCGACCCGGAGCTTTCCCTTGTCCCGCACCTTGTTCTCGTGCAGCGACCGGTCCGGGTCGAGCCGCTCAGTGCCATCCTCGGTCTCGGCGTCGATGACGGTGTTGATCGTGCCGCCCCGCCCGTCGTTCATCGCCCGGGTCTCCTGCACGATCGCCGCGGCGATGTCCCGCGGCGTCATCGTGGACGGCACGGACTGCAGCAGGTACGGGGTGGTGTCCGGTCCGAAGACCGTGAGGGCGCTGTAGAGATAGGGGCGGAACTGCGGCTTCTCGAAGATCACCTGCAGCTTCGCGCCGGGCGCGAAAGTCTGCATGATCTCCTGGAGCTGCTGCTGCAGCCGGGCCGCATTGTCGCCTGGATCCGGTATCTGCACCGCACATTGCTGCTTGGAGACATACAGGAGATTGGCGGCGTCCGATCCGAGCTGTTCGCGCACGGACGCCAGAAACTCGTTCGGCAGGTCCACACCGACGAGCATGAGCGTCGGGCAGGGCCCCTCGGAGGTGATCTCCGGCCCGCTGACGATGTCGGCGCCGGTGTACGACAGCTTGGCATGCAGAGCCTGTGCCTGGGAGTTCCCCGGGTACATGGCAGCCAACTCGGCCGCGAGGGCGGCGAGACCATCCACCATCCCCTTACCATGCTCGAGATCGAGCACGACCTGGGTCCAGAACTCGCGAGCGCTGGTGAATTTTGGAACTAGTCCCTGCGGGTAACCCGCTTGGGTGAGAATCGACGTGGCCTGTGTCTCCTGAGCCAGCAGCTCCGCCAACAGATTGGCTATGTCTGGGTTCTGCATCGAGATACTTCCGTTCCGAGTTCGAGGTATCTCACGCCGGCGGGCGGGCGCACCACCGTCAGGATTTCCCGCGGAGGAATTCCCAGCTCGGCGAGGGTGCGGCGAGGATCGAGAGCGCCGAAGGCGGCCGGGGCGAGCTGGTCGTGCGACGGCACCGGGTACCAGGTGAGCACCTGTTCGCCAGGCGCTGCCAAGGCCAGGAGGTCCGCGACGGTCGCGGCTGTCGTGAGACTCGTCGCGGTGATGGCCTCCGGGTCGATGGCGCGATGGCAGGGGCAGTCGGGGTCCGCCTGCACCGCGACCCTCATCGCCTCCCCGGTCGCCGGCTCCAGCCGGACGACGCCGAAAGGAACGGGCAGCCGGAACAACAGCCGGACCGCCACCACTGACTGCCAGGAAGCGACGAGCGCCGACACCGGACCCGAGGCGCCCGCGTGCGCCGGCGGGTCGGCGCACGCCACATGCCAGTCGGTGAGCGCGCGTTCAGCGGGCGAGCAGCCGCAGGCGAAGCACGGACCACCGGGCGGGTAGTAACGCACCTCTCCGCCCCATGGGTGCGAACCGGCGTCGAGCAGGCCCATTCCCACCAGCCCGCACCGCGCGGTCAACGCCACCCGGTCCGCGACGCTGTCCAGGCAGCTCAGAACGAGGTCGGCCGAGCGGAGCTCGGCCAGGCCGATACCGTGCCGAAGGTCCGCGACACGGGGGACCACCACCACGGCCGGGTCCTGGGCGCGCACTGCCGCCGCGGCCGCCTCGGCCTTGGGACGGCCCACGTCAGCCGGGCCGAACAGCGCGCCGCGGCTGAGGTTCGACTCCTCGATTACGTCGGGGTCGCACAGCAGCAGTCGGCCGACACCGGCCTGGGCGAGCAGTCGCGCGACCTCGGAGCCGATCGCCCCGATGCCGACGACCACCACGCAGGCATTCGACAGCGATGCCTGATTCCAGCCGGGGACGAGAGCGTGCCGGGCGTATCGCCCCGCGACCTCCTCCACACCCACGGTCATCGTGCGACCTTCTGGAAGGTGGTCGGGCAGTGAGAAAGCGGGCCGTTGGCGACCCAGGCGTCGTAACAGTCGTTACCTCGGCCCGGATCCCGATGGACACCCAGACCGCACTTCGGGTCGTCGGGACTGCATGGGCATACCGCCGCCATCTCGTAGGGCCGGAAGGTCTTGCTGCAGAACGCGCAGCGCAGCCGTGGACGAACCGGGACCAGCAACGGGTGCCCCGGAAGCAGCCGGTGCGCGGCCATGCCACTCGGCGGCGGGTTGGCGCGGTCGAGCGCCTGGTGGAAGGCGTCGTCGGCCGCCTCGCCGCCGGTTTCGTCGTCCTCCGAACACGGTGCCTCAGACTGGAAGTGCCGTACGGTCAGCGGCGGCCCCCACCGCACCAGCACCCGGTCGCCACGGCGGAAAGAGTGGCCGCACCCGTCGCAGTAGTCGGCGAGCCAGACCGAGTCGGCGGTCGTCGTCGCCGGCCCGTCCCCGCCGTTGTTCACGGGGTCACGGCCCCGACGGAGGCCGCGTTCGAACTGCCGGACGAGTTCCTCGCTCATCGCGCTGCCGCCGAAATGGGATGACGCCGGGTCCTGCGGTCGCGCGGCCGTCCCCGCGCAGAACCGAGAGAACTCCCGCCTCTGCACTTCCTGGGAAATCGAGCGCTACACCCGACGGCAACGGTCGCACGCCGTCCCGGACGGCGCCCGCCTCCAGCCTGAGCACGGCCTCCGGCCAGAAAGTTTCGCGCCGACGAGAAGGCAGGCAGCCGTGACCGCGCCCAACCTATGCGCGGCAGATGGGCTCGCGCGTTCGCGTCGTCATGGTAGAGATCGTAGACGAGGTCGACAACACGATTCCTTGTATTTGTCCACTGTTGTCCGTCGTCCACCATCCGGATCGCGCCCCCGCTGCTCGTCCGTACAGTCCCCCAAGTCGTAAGGATACCTACCTGCTTACTATGTCGGTTGTCCAGGGTGGCGTTGCCCGACGGGGGTGGGGTATGGCCGAGGAAACTCTGCAGCTCGTGCCGGCTGACGCGTCTTCAGGGGGTCCCGTCCCCTACCTCGTGACGTTCGACGGCCAGCAGCGTCAGGTCGGAGGCGTGCGGCACCGGTTCGGCCGCAGCGCCTTCAGCGGCCCGGTCGCCCACAAGATCGCCATCGGCGGCCCGGCCGCGGAGTCCGGCCTGAAGCGCGAGGTCGAAGTCGCCAGGTATCTGGGACGGCGTGGCGGCGAGCTGCTCTCCAAATGCGTCGCCTACAATTTCGATGATACTCCCTCATCGATAGTCGTCACCTATCGGGGGCGTTCGCTGGAAAGTCTGGTGGGGGACGCCACGTGGCCCTTGGACCACGCCGTGCGGACCAGAATCGTCACCGACCTCCTGCGTGGCATCGAGTTGCTGCGGGTCTCCAGGATCGTGCACGGGGGCATCACACTCAAGAATCTCCACTGGGACGGCGCCGCTTTGCAGATCACCGACTTCGGGCAGGCCGCCCTGTCCGGCAGGTATGTCGACGGGAGCCCAGCTCACCACGGCGACGACATGGAGTCCGCAGGCCGCGTCATCTATCAGGTCCTTTCTGGCGAGCCACCGCCCGCGGACCCCGGGGAGCTTCGGCGGCAGATCGAGCACGTCCAGGACGCCGAGATTCGCGACCTGCTGCTGCGCCGCGACCTCGTGGCGGGTACTGACAAGTATTACGCCTTTGCCGAGGATCGAGATCGACGGCCTACCTCCCGGATGCTGCTCGACCAGTTGGACAAGCGGTCGCGCGATGCCCAGTGGGACAGGTTCGTAGCCAAAGATGAAGCGGTCCGCGATGATTTCCGGCGCCTTCGCCTGGAGCAGGGGCGGTTCCGTCAGCAGTACACGGAATGGGTCACGTCGAGGCAGCCCAGGGCTGCGCCCGGACGCGACGCCCCCTCGAAGACCGCGGGCAGTTCACGGACGGTGGCCATGCCGTTCACCGAGGGCACCTTCGCCGGACCACCGTTCTCACCCCTGCCGCAGGGGGCGGCGCATCCCGGGGAGCCTCAGTCATGGGCGCCGTGGATGCAGGTCGACGGCGGCAGGGTTCCCGAGCCATCCTCCCGCGCCGACGCCCGGCACAGACGACTGATAGTCACGGTGGCAGCCCTTACCGTGCTCGCGCTCGCCCTCGTGATCGGGGTGCTCGTGTGACCGAGGTCCACTGCCCCATCTGCAACCGGCGGATCGGCTGGGAGACGGCCGCGCCATACCGCGTACACCCGGACGGACGGGCCGAACTCCTGGAACGGGAGGAGGGCGAGACCGAGGTGGACTGGCGGACTCGCCTGATCACGGGGTACCGGCCGTGCGGCGAGGTCGGGCGGCCCGGCACCCACCTGTTGCCATACGACTACGCCGATTACACACCGATCACCATCGGCATGGTCGGTCACTCTCGAGCTGGCAAGACCCATCTGCTGGCCACGATGATCGCCCGCCTGTGTTCCAACGAACCCGTACTCGGGCGTCTCGGTCTGGCGGTCGGCCCGCTCGACCTCCGAGTCCACCAGCGGTACGTCGCCGACCACATCACCCCGCTGATGCAGGACAGGCGGCAGCTTCGAGGCACGCCGGCCAACGCGAGCGTGGAGTTCTGTGACGCGCTCAAGGTCACGAACCGCGTCACGGGACGCTCGTTCGCCCTGACGTTCTTCGATCTCGCCGGCGAACGGCTGGAGCGCCCCGACGACGACGAGGTCCGGTTCTACGCCAACGCGGCGGCGCTGGTGTTCGTCGTGGATCCGGAGTCGATCCCCAGGCGGTCGGAGCGCCGGTCCGAGCGCCGCACCGCCGCCGACGCCAGTTTCGACGTGGCGTTGCGCAGGCTCGGCGCCCGAGATCGGCCCAGACGCGCCAAGTCGTTCCACCCCGTGGCAGCCGCTGTCGTCGTGGCCAAGGCGGACCTCGTCCGGTTCGACGACCGGCTCGTCAGCGACTGGCTGGCGCTCAGCAGCGCCGAGGAGGAGGTCGAACTCGGCACGGTCGAACGCGAAAGCGAGGATGTCTACGCCTATCTGACTCAACGCGGTGCGACGCAGTGGCTACGCCCCGCCCAGGAATGCGGCCGCAGCACGCTGCATTTCGCTTCGGCGACCAACGGACCCGCCTCCGAGGGCAGGTTCCCCGAGGCATTCAGGCAATGCCGAGTACTCAAGCCGCTGCTGGCGGTGTTCGCGATGACTGGCATTCTCGACGAACGCCTGCTGCTCCCCGCCGTCACCCCAGCGGCTTAGCACCCGCCCGCTCGGCGAGCAGGATGCCCGCCCGCGCTCCACATCAACGAGATCACGGGATTGTCGTGGATGATGAATCGCTAGGCCTGGAACAGGTCGTCTACCAGGTCCGCTACTCGTGGTCAGACGCGTCGCTGCTCGGAACTCGCGGCATGGGCCCGGTGGAGTCCACCCTGCCGGTGGCTCTCCTTCCGCTCTGGGACCAACATCTCAGGGACCACGTCTGGGCTGCCAATGATTACCCAGGTTTCACGTTCTTCGTCCGCCACAGCTTCGGAGCGCTCCTGCGCAAGACCAGGACCGCGGCCGCGGACGGACGCCCGGGGTCAACCGCCCATGCCCTGATCAGCAGCGAACTGACCGCTCCCATCGCGCTCGGGCTGACCTGCTGGGACGGTTGGGACACACCCGTCCTCAACGCAGTGAGCTGGCCAGAGATGGAGTCGGTTGCCGGCCAGTACCTCGACAGCCTCCGTAGCTACGCGCGCAGGCTCCAGCCTGCCCGGCTGGCCAGCCTGTTCGCCCAGATCTTGCACGCTCCGCGCGATGGCTACACGGTGATCGGGGATTTCGAGCCCTTGGCAACGATCTGCGCGTTAGGCGACCTGTTGGGCGAAACGCCGACCTTCGCCAGCGACGAGACGTCGGACGGCGGGACGCACCAACCAGTCGCAATCTTCCTCCGGGAGCCATCGTTCTCGTCGACGACCGTCACACGACGACGACTGGACCCGGCGGCGCCTGCTGATCCTGTTGTGTCCGCATTCGCCACCGGCGTGGTTGACGCCTACGCAGCAGACGGGTTGCAGGGGATCGCCGTCCTACGCCGCGCCAAGCCGCCCACCAACCTGGCCGAAGCCCGCGCGTGGGCTACGGCGACGCAGTTCGCGCCTGGTGTGATCGCCGATCTGACCCGGCTACCCAAGCTGGACCACAACATCCTGACTCGGCTGGCTGACGACGTCGACGCTTTGCAGCGCATCAGATCAGCGGCGGAGGAAGCGTCACCGGCCGATCTGGCCGACGCTCTGGACACAAGCCTGCCCCAACCCGTCTCGACTGCGATCATCCCGGCCGCAGTGTCCGCGGTCACCGCGATGCCGGCCGAGTCGACGGTGCTGGCTCGCCTCGCCCAGTTCCATCCCATCACGTTGGACCTGGTCCACAGCCGTCTGCCCACGGACATCGACCTGCTCGCACACATGTCACAGATGCTACTGAGCCCGCGCGACCGCCAGTCGGTGCTCGCGCGGGCGACTCGGGACATGACACTCGACAAGATCATTCTTTGGATCGAGGTGAACGTCGCCCGTGATCCGGACGGGGCGCGGGCGGCATACAAGGGGTTGTGCGCGCGGGCGGACGAGTTGTCCCCGGACGACGTCCGCGCGCTCGTCGGAGGCACCGGTCTCGTCGACGCCGTCCGCCGGTTCTCGGAGTCCGAACCGCACGCTTCAACCCATCTCGTGACGCTGCTGCGCGCGCTGCCCGACGGCACACTCACCGCCGAGGTCGTCGCCGACCTGGGCGCCAGCAGCGATCCGCTGGTCCTGCACGCACTCGATTCGACCGTCACCGACGAGACCGCACTCGCCGCCGTCCACCAGCGAATCCGGCTGGCGTATTACTACGAACACGCGTTGCAGGAACCTCTGCGGCCACCGCTGCAACACCACGAAGCCAACCCGGGGGGATTCTGGAAATGGCTGCTCCGGTTTGGGCGCCCCGCCGACGGACATCCAGCAAAGAAATAACAAGAGGCCTGGTCCATGTTGCCGAGGACCTGGATCAGCTCGCCGGCGGCCGCACCGACGGGGAGCGGGCGGTCAATGCGCTCGCGGAGAAACTCCGCCGCCGAGACTGTTCCGACCTCATTGGGGCGGATCTCGCCGGGACCTACGTTCCCACCGTGCTGCTCCCCGAGGGGAGGCGATGGCTGCGCCAGTCGGCGAGCCTGGTAGAGCTGTTTCGGGACGTCCTCATCCTCGCACCGGTCCTCTACACATGGCTCAAGCTCTCACAGGCCCTGCAGGCCTACGATGACTACACCGGAACATCACCTTTTCTGCTCGCCTGGCAGCAGGGTTTCGGCGGGCGGACGGATCGCCTGTCGACGTCCGCCAAGGTCGTCGCCGGGATTGTCACGACGGTCGTCATCCTCACTATTGTCGGCCATCTTTTCCGGGACTGGTACGACCAGACCGTCCAAAACAGGCAGCAAAGGCTGGCAGCCCTGCTTGCGGAGGCGAGTCTGATACTCAATCGCTCGCTTCTGGCAAACGTTCCAGACGTCAGCAAGGTCGAGCTGGCCGCGATAGGAACCAGCATCAGCCAGAGCGCGCAATCCCTGCAGTTGGCGCTCACCAAATCAAGCGAGGACATAACGTCGGCGGTCAACACCAGCCCTGGAAGCAAATTGCACGACATGTTCGACAAGTGGACCAAGGCGGCCCACGAACTCAATGTCCTGGGGTCTCGCCTGCAAGGAACCCAGGAGGTCGTAGACCATCTCCAGAGCGTCCAGAAATCATTGTCTGACGTGGCCACCAAGATTGGCACCGAGACCACCCGGATGATCGACGCCTTTACTCGCGAACGCTCGGTGTCCCGCCAAGAGGCACATGCTCACCACGAACTTGCCAGCGAGGTCAGCGAGGCCACCAAACGCCTGGGCGAGTCCCTCCAAAATCTCAGTGAGCAGTCCGAGCAGTTCAACGACATGGTGCATCGCCTGACCTACATCGTGCGTCGGCTAGACGGCGACGACTCTGACCCCAGATTTCCCGGGGGCGGTTACATCCGATGACCAGAGGCCGTTCACGTGTGACAGCGATGGCTGGCTGGCTCTTCGCCGACCTCTTCCTGGTCCTGCTTCTGACCGGTTTGGCACTGCTGCCGGCCCAAGGCCCCGACGGTCTCGCCGGGCCAAATGCCACCGCCACGGCAACGGCAACGGCAACGGCGACGGCGACGGCGACGGCGACGGCGACGGCGACAGCGACGGCGACAGCGACGGCGACAGCAACGGCAACGGCAACCCCGACAACCTCAGCCACCGTGAGCCCCTCCCCGACCGCCACACATGAGCCAGGCCTGGACCCCACCCACCTCGACTTCACAATCAACATCTCTCCCGACGACTTCCGCCGAGGCGCCCGGGACCGGCTTTTGAATGCGGTGAACGCAGAACTCGACCGTCTGGACCCGGCCAACCGGCCCGTCGGGTTCGTACTCGTCTTCGCATCCGACAGCAAGAGCAACATCTCCCGGGCGGTCAGTACCGCCACCGACGTCGTCGACCTCCTTCACGCTCAGGCCCCGGACTTCACCGCGGCGACCGGCTTCGGGTACTGGAACGGCGATCTCAACAATTTCGAGTTCAAGGTCTTTCTGCTGAACTGATCGTCGCATCGCCTCCGACAGCACCGTCACCACCGTGGTCACGTCGACTCGCTCCTGACCGACGCGGCGGCCGACGCCGATCGGCGGGCGCAAGCCAGGCGAGACGCCGGCCCTGGCTCTCCGCTCCGGATACAGCGAGGAAAACGTCACCGGACGATTCGCGGCGGCTTCCGGAACGGAGGAGCATCCCGCCGAGCCGTGGGGCAGGACAGCGGGCGACAGAAAACGATTGCCTGGAGCAGCCGAGGCTGCTCCAGGCGATCGCTTCTCCAGCAGGCGTGAACCGCGGTCCCAGGTCTCACTCCCCCGGCCAGACGCCCGTAGCCCGCTGGAAGCCGAGCGCACCGAGGCGGTTGATTGCGGTACTCGCGGCGGCGAACACGGCGCCCTGGATGGCGGCGGCGAGGACCACCTCGGCGAAACCGTGGTCACGCCGCAGGGCGCCAGGAGTCTCCTCGTCGCCGGAGATCGCGGCCCAGGTCTTGCGCACCAGGAACCCCGACACCGCTCCAGCCAGCAGTCCGCTGACGGCGCCGACCGGCTTGTAGGCGATCTTCTTGCCCAGGCTCACGCCCGCCGCCGCAGGAGAACGACCGCGAGTACCGCACCCGCCGCCGCCACGAAGGCGGCGCCGAGGGCGCCGACGACGGACGGCCGCTGGCTGGCCGCGCCCTTGACGGAGCTCACCGTTTCGCCCGTGTTCTCGACCAGCCGGCCGGTGAGATCGGATGCCTTCTGCCGAGCGGGGGCGGTTACGTCAACCATCTTGTGGAATGCCGGTGCCGCCGCCTCCACGGTCTTCTGTCGTACCGGCTCGGTGACCTCGGCCACCTTGTGCATCGCCGGCGCGGTGACCGCCGTGGCCTTGTCCGCCACCGCCGACGCGGTCGATTTCGTCATCAGCGCCATACCTCCCTGGTCGCGCGTCGATCTTCCTTGACGTTCGTGGTCACACCGAGAAGCAAAGGCGAAACCGCCTGGCCCGCTTCTTTCCTCCCGAGCATCGCCAGCACGCCGGTGGTGGCCACCAGCGCCAAGCAGACAATCAACGAGACAAGCCATGCACCGATCGGGTTCGAGAGGCCAAGAATGCCGCATCCGAAAAGCACGAAGGCCCCGAAGAAGGCACCCGCGAGAACGGCGCCGACGACCAGCCCGGCGCCCAGCACGGTGTTCTTGCCCCTCTGGAACCACTCAGACCGGGCAAGCGCCTGCCCGCTTCGCGCGAGTCGACCCATCAGCTCCGAAAGGCGCGCGACCAGATTTCCCGCCGCCGCGCCGACGCCCGGCTCTCGGCTCTCGTCGCTCGTTGAGCCCACCTTCGCCACCCCCTGCCACCAGGACCGCCCCGGTCTCTTTCCTTTGCCCCGCTACGGGCGGAATACACCGGCGATGAATGCGACGGATGTGACTTTCCTGGACCGTCGGCTCCCGCCGCGGCCCGCGAGGCGGTCGACGGTGGGCCGGCCCGGTTCGGGACCTGGCAGACCAGACACCGCCCGGCCCGCACGCGCCACCGCACCGGCCGCGCTCAGTAGGCGCAGGCGACTCGCTCGGCCCTACCGGGCAAGGTCGTTCCCCTCGGCCTTCGCGGCCTCGGTGCCGGTGGCCGCGCCGCCAGACTCGCGCGCGAACACGTCGGCGGCTTTGAGGTCGGCAGAAGTCTGGCCCGCCACCTCGCGCGCCGCGGCCTCGTCCGAGACACCGGCACCGGCCGCCCGCGTCCGGCCGCGCGACGGCCGGGCGAACTCCTCGACGAGGGCGGGGTTGAACGCCTTCAGGTCGTCCGGCTTGCGGCTGCTGACCAGGACGTTCGGTCCGTCGGTGTCGACGACGACCTCTTCGTCGACCCAGTTCGCGCCCGCGTTGACCAGATCGGCCTGAAGACTCGGCCAGCTCGTGATCCGGCGGCCCCGCACGACGTCAGCGTTGATCAGTGTCTCCGGTCCATGGCAGATCACCGCGACCGGCCGCCCCGCGTCGAAGAACGAGCGGGTGAACGCGGCAACGCCTGGCTGCCAGCGCAGAAGATCCGGGTTCGCGACCCCGCCGGGCAGCACCAACGCGTCGAACGACGCTGGATCAGCCTGCCCGACCGTCTCGTCGACCGCGAAGGTCTCCGCCCTGTCCAGGTGGTTGAACGCCTGGACCCGGCCTTCCTTCGTCGAGACGAGCACCGCGGTGCCGCCGGCGTCGCGAACGGCCCGCCACGGCTCGGTGAGCTCGACCTGCTCGACGCCCTCGGGAGCGACCAGGAACGCGATCCGCTTGCCGGTCAGTACGTCCGTCATCGGCTCTCCTCCTTCTCCTCGTCGCTGTTTCCTGCCCGGCTGCGCTTCCCGTACCCACGCGACCAGGAACTTTCGGAAGTCCGGCGCGGACCGCTCAGGCGCGGACCACCGCCGCCTGCGAGAACCGGTGCAGCCAGATCCCGAAGTCAATGATCTTCGGCCCATCATGGGCGACCCACACAACCCGCTACAGGAACGACCGCCACGCCCGCCCATGACGACAAGGGACACCTCTACGGGCTACGGGCATAGCAAAAAGCCGCCCGGACTTGGTCCGAGCGGCGAATTGCTTCCAGAGCCACAAGCCGTCAAGATCATGGTTCGAACTTGACGACTCTCGTGGAGGTGGCGGGAATCGAACCCGCGTCCTCCGGCGGCGCGTCAGGGCTTCTCCGGGCGCAGCCTGCTGCTTGTTTCTCGGCCCCACCGGTCCCGCAGGCAGGCCGGTGTGGGCCCAGTCACTGTTTGATGTTCCGCGCTACTCCGTGACCGAGTGGCGAGGTGATCCTCCTAGCGATGCCAGATCCTGGGCCGGAGGCGTTCCCAGGCTGACAGTCACCTATCCGTCAGGCCGCGAGGCTGTAACGGGAGGTAACAGGCTGCGTAGAGTTGGCAGCTATTTTTTTGAACGGATCGTTAACGAGATAACCGTTCATTCTCGGCCCGCTTCCCCTGGCGTGGCGTCCGAAGTCGAAACCGGTCACCCCCAGGTTCAGGTGCCACCACCGCAGGGAGCGACTGACGCACCCAGACGGGAGTGGCGGGTACGCTCACCTCTGCCTCCCGGCAACGCGATGAACGTGCGTGTCATTCCGTACTGTGAAGTTCTAGAGGAGCAAGGGCTCTGGAGTCCCGGCCCTCTAATATACCTTCGTCGACCTCAGCTGGCAAAGCGAGGCCGCCGCGCACCGCCGTGGCCCCCGGGACGCTCCGGGGTGCCCCGAGGCGCCCCGGGCACCCTCAGGGCGGCCGGACGCGGCCGGTCGCGGCCGCCAGCGCGACGATGACCGCGAGCGCGGACGCGAGTCCCAGCGGCACCGGCATCCCGCCGGCACGGTAGGTGGCGGCGCCGACGAGCGCGCCACAGAGCATCACGACCGGGGCGGCCATGCGTCGCCGGGTGCCCTGGTCGAGTCGGCCGCCATGCCAGGCACCCGACGCGATCATGGTGAGCTGAGTCGTCAGCACGTTGGTCGGGATGTCGGGAATGGCCAGACGACGGCCCGTCGCGTTCTGTATGCCCATCGCCAGCGCCAGGACGGCAATCATCACGTATCGGAGCCGTCCCGTCCCGGCGTCGGCGACCGTGGCGATGACAAGCCCGCTCACAAGCAGGCCCGCGTACGCCGCCGCCGTCAGGACCAGCGGTCGCCGCCCGACGCGGGTCGCGCCCTCGCCCTCGTCCTCGTCCTCGGCGGCACCGGCCCCACGACCGGGGCTGGCGGACGACCGGCGCGGAGGCGCCGCAGCCATGGCCCCGATGAAGAAGCTGGTCACCGCGGTCCCGACCTGGGCGACGGAGGGGCCAGGCGCCCCGGCGAGCGCGAAGCCGAGGAACATGATGTTCCCGGTGACCATGGCGACGAACTGGTGGCCGACGGCCAGGAAGGCGACCGCGTCCACCAGACCGGACACGAATGTCATGGACAGCAGCACACCCGCGGTGGCGCCCGGGCGGCGCGGCGACCCGGGCTGGGATGGACCCGCCGCGGCGCGGTGCGGGCCTGCCACCGGTTTGCCGGGACCGGCCGGTCCGTCGCCGCGCGCGCTGCCCGGCCCGCGTGACGTCGCCGGACTCGACGCCGGGTCCGCCGGGCTCGAAGCCGGGTCCACGGAGTCCCCCGGGCCGTCATCCGGGCCGGCCGGTCGGCCGACGTCCCCGGAGCGGTCCGGGCTGCGGTCCGCCGGCACCGGGACAGTGTCACCGGGCCGGCGTCCGGCGGCCTGGAACTGGGGCTAGAGACGCAGCGGGCGGGTCGGGGCGGCGATCAGGGCCGGGTCGTTGTGCCAGTCGACGCCAGGGACGTCGATGTAGAGCTCGATCTCGTTGCCGTCCGGGTCGACGATGTACAGGCTGTGCGTCACGGTGTGGTCGGACGCGCCCGCGATCTGGACGCCCGCCTCGACGATGTGGGCGAGCACCGCGCGCAGCTCGTCGTCCGTGTCGCCGACCTTCAGGCCGAAGTGGTACAGGCCGAGGCGCCGGCCGCGCGGGAGCCGGGCCGCGTCCTCGCCGACCTCGATGAGCAGCAGCTCATGGTGGGTCCGCCCCGACGAGAAGGCGGCCGCGGGGAACGGCAGCGGGCTGCCGTCGGTGGGATCGGGCAGGATCTGGCGGAACCCGAGGACGTCCCGGTAGAACGCCGCCGACCGTTCGATATCGCGCACGTAGAGCACCAGGTGCCCAAGTTCCTTGATCTCCATCGTCCCCGCCGCCTCCTGTCGTTGGTCCTGGTCACCGGGCGGGCGTCGCCGAAACCGCGTCCGCGTGCGGCCTTCAGATCCAGCCCATCCTGTTGTTGTATGTGCAACGATATCGAGGTAGCGCTTCTTCCCTAGCCGCTCCTCGCCGTTCCGGGCCGCTCCCGCCGTCGTGTCACTCCATCGTTGCCGGCGCGGCGGTGCAGACGAAAGCCCAGGGACGGTCGTGGTGACGCGTCATGACGACGGTCACGGCCGGGCCGCCGGCGACCAGGTCGCGACGGGCGGGCAGCAGCCGGCGCCGCAGGCTCTCGACGTCGCCCGCCAGGCCCCGGCGGCGCAGGTCCAGCGCGCCGATGCCCATGCCGCGCAGCAGGGCAGCCAGCCGTCGGACGTCGAAGGGCAGGCTCGCCTCGACCCGCAGCAGCCGGGCGAACGGCGTCGCGAGCGCCCGGTCGGCGGCCAGGAAGGCGATCATCGGGTCGATCTGCCAGGCGCCGAGCCGCCGGGCGAGCTCACCCACGAGCCCGGCCCTGGTGACGGCCGGGCTCGGGTCGTAGAGGTAGGCACCGGGCTCGCCGAGCGCCCGGCCAGCGGCGCTTTCCTCGTCGGGCGAGCCCGTGAGCGTCGCGAAACGACCGGCGCCCACCGCGGGGCCTGCACCCACCGCGGGGCCTGCACCCATCGCATGGCCGGCGCCCGCCGAAGGGTCAGCATTCGCCGAAGGGCCGGCATTCACCGAGTGGGCAGCGCCCAGCAGGTGAGCGTCACCGAGCAGGACGGTGGCGCGCCGCGGCGCCTCGCCGGCGAGCGCGGGCGAGAACAGCACGGCCTCCTTCAGGTCGCGGCCGTCGGCCACGAACTCGATCTCCCAGCCGGCCGGGACCAGTTCGGTCGGCAGCCCAGGCGCCGCCTTGACCGCGACGGCCGGCACCCGCTCGGCCAGCGCGAAACACCAGGCGAGCGGCGGCTCGCTGGTGCCGGCAGCGAGCCGCCGGCCGGCCACCCGGCGCGCCGGGTCGACGAACGCCCCGTCGACGCCGTCGAGGTCCACCTCCCGGACGTCCTCGCGACGCGCGTCGATCTGGGCGTCCGGCACGTAGACATGCGCGTTGTGGACGGCGATCCGCAGATGCGCCGCGTCGCGGTCGACGGCCACCAGCGGGTGGCCGGCGCTCGCCAGCGCGAGCAGGTCCCCGCCGATGCCGGTGCACAGGTCCGCGACCCGGCCGTACCCGGCGAACCGCGCAGCGCGGTGGCGGGCCGCCGCCTCGGCCGTCGACTGTTCCAGACCGGCCCGGGTGAACAGCATCTCGGCGGCGCGGGTGAACGCCCCGGCCGCGCGCCCGCGCAGCTCCGCCTGGGTGAAAGCGGCCGCGACCAGTTCCGGAGCTGTCCCGGCGGCCCGCAGCCGGCTGCCGGCGCCGAACTCGTCGCCGGCCTCGAGCGCTGCCGACGCCTGGGCGAGCAGGCGAGCGCCCTGCGCCGAGATCAGCTCGTCCAGCCACCCCAGCCCGGAGGGATCCTGACTCGCCCCGGTTCCCGCGTCCCCGTCCGGGCGGCGACGCGGCGATGGTCGCTGGCTCAGCTGTAGCGGCCCTTCGCCTGCCGGCCCATGATGCGGGCCATATCCCGCTTGGCGTCCTTCTCGGCGAGCGCGGCCCGTTTGTCATAGTTCTTGCGGCCGCGGGCGAGCGCGACCTCGATCTTCGCCCGGCCGTCCTTCCAGTAGAGCGCGAGCGGCACCAGGGTCAGGCCACCCTCCTTGGTCTTGCCGACGAGCTTCTCGATCTCACCGCGGTGCAGCAGCAGCTTGCGCTTGCGTCGCGGCGTGTGGTTCGTCCACGTCCCTTCGACGTACTCCGGAATGTGGACGTTGTGTAGCCAGACCTCGCCGTTCTCGACCTGTGCGAACCCGTCGACGAGCGAGGCGCGGCCCTGCCGCAGCGACTTGACCTCGGTGCCGGTGAGCACCAGCCCGGCCTCGTAGGTGTCGAGGATGTCGTACTCATGCCGGGCACGCCGGTTCTGCGCGATCGTCTTGCGACCGGTCTCCTTCGGCACCGTCTTCCCTCTACCGTCTTCCCGCTGTTTCCCTCTGCCGGCGTCCTGTGGGCGTCGGCCCGCGAGACCGCGCTCCGCACTCGCCTGCTCCGACTTCGCGCCGCTCGCTCCCCAAGGTCACGAGCCTACCGCCGCGACCACCACTCCGGCCGTGCCGCCAGTCCCCCGACGACCGCCCGAACGCGGGCGGACGGGCGGTTCGCCTCGGCTCCGCCGGCACCCGCCGGTCCCGTCAGGCGCGCAGGTGGCGGTGCAGGGCGAGGCTACCCATCGCGGCAGCGGCGAGCGCGCCCAGCGCCATGACCGCGCCGCCGGACACCCACACCGCCTCCCAGCCGAAGAGCGGGAACGTCGTCTGGTGCGCGAACCGCCCGTCGACCAGGAACGCCTTCAGTGCAACGAGCGCGGCCGCCGCGATCATTCCGCCCGCCAGGCCCGACAGCGCGCACTCCAGCACGAACGGCGCTCGGATCGTCATGTTCGTCGCGCCGACCAGCCGCATGATCGCCGTCTCGCGGCGCCGGGCGTGCGCCGAGACGCGGATCATCGTGTAGATCAGCGCGCCGGACGCGGCGGCCTGCACGGCGGCGAGGGTGAACGCGGCGACGCTGAACCCGTCCAGCACCCGGTAGAGCGGCCGTAGCAACGCACGCTGGTCACGCACCGCCTCGACACCGTCGCGGCCGGTGTAACCGACGACGATCGCGTCGCCGGCGCGCGGATCGACGAGTCGCAGTCGCAGCGCGGCTGGCAGGTCGGCCGGCCCGACCCCGGCGACGACGTCGGGCGAGGAGCGGAAGTCCCGTTTGAACCGCTCGTACACCTGTCGCTTGTCCTCGTAACGGACGGCGAGCACGGCAGGGTCGGACTTCAGGTCGTCGGTGAGGGCGGCGCGTTGGGCCGCAGTGATGTCGTCGGTGAGGTCGATGACGACCTCCAGCTGGTCGACCAGGTAGCCGTCGACCGTGTGGACCTCGGCGCGCAGCAGGAGCCCGGCGCCCAGCATGCCCAGGCACACCGCCGCCGTGATGACCACCGCCGAGGTCACCGCGAGGTTGCGCCGCAGGCCGGCTCCGAGGATCGCCAGCAGTGGCCCGATCCGCACTAGCCCACCCCGCCGACGGCGCCGGCCGGTGCCGCGCCGCCCAGGCCGCCCACGCCGGCTACGCCCGCCCTGCCGCGTGCGTTGGTCCCGTTACTCCCGTCGTCCCCGGCGTCCCCGCCGTCCCCGTCGTCCCCGGCGTCCCCGCCGTCCCCGCCGCTCGGGCCGTCCCCGTCATCCCCGCCATCCGCCTCGTAGGCGCCGCCGTGCTCGTCGCGGACGCAGGCACCGTCGACGAGTTCGATCACCCGGCGGCGGCGGGCGTCGACCAGCCCGGCGTTGTGCGTCGCCATCACCACCGTCGTCCCGGTCCGGTTGACGGCGTCCAGCAGCCGCATGATCCCCTCGCTGGTGGCCGGGTCCAGGTTGCCGGTGGGCTCGTCGGCGAGCAGCACCCGTGGCCGCGAGACGAACGCCCGGGCGATCGCGACCCGCTGCTGCTCGCCGCCGGACAGCTCGTCGGGGTACCGGTCCTCCTTGCCGGCCAAGCCGACGAGTCCGAGTACCTCGGGTACGACGGCGCGCACGACGTGCCGCGGCCGGCCGACGACGTCGAGGGCGAAGGCGACGTTGCCGGCGACGGTCCGGTCGGGCAGCAGCCGGAAGTCCTGGAACACGCAGCCGACGGCGCGGCGCAGCAGTGGCACCTTCCGGTCGGGGATCGCGGCGAGGTCGACCCCGTCGAGCGTCACCAGGCCACTGGTCGCTCGTTCCTCGCGCAGCAGCAGCCGCAGCAGGGTCGACTTGCCCGAGCCGGACTGGCCGACGAGGTAGACGAACTCCCCTTCGTCGATCCGCAGGGTGAGGTCACGCAGGGCCGGACGGCTGCCTGCCGGGTACGTCATCGTCACCGCGTCGAGCCGGATCATCCCGGGTTCCTTCCGCGCTCACCGGAGCGGCAGCGCGCGAAACGCCGCCGCTTCGGTCATCCCAATCCATCACCGTCCGAACTACTTCCACCACTTTAGGTGACCAGATGGTCGTGGCCGGTAAGCGGGCGTACGGTAAACGGACGGCGTCCAACAATGTGGTCCCAAGATCGCAGCAGCCAAGATCATGGTGACGACCTGACCTCGCTCTGCCTGGTGGGTCACCACTGGTTCGGGGAAGAACAGTAAGCGGGGCCGCATCAGCCCCGGCGGACGGGAGAGGGGACGGCGGCTATGTGCTGTGAGGACCTGGTCTGCGCTCGGTGCGCGGGTCCAGTGGCCGAAGGCCGCTGCTCGACGTGCCGGGCCGCGCGCGCCGAGCTCCATCACCACGCCGGCGGGTTCACGCTCTCCCCGCAGCTGGTCGCCCTCCTCCTGCTGGTCCTGACCGTGCTGGCGCTGCTCGCCGCGCATCAGGTCAAGTAGGCACGGCCACGGCGGCCGACCCCTACCAGCCCCGGCCTCGGCCAGGACACCGTCCCGCCGGACGTTGAGACGCCGAAGGCCCTGCGTACCGACGACTACGGCCGCCTACGCACCATCGTCACCGCCCCGGACGGGACCCTGTGGGTCACCACCAGCAACGCCGACGGCCGCGGCCAGCCCGCCAGGGACAACGACTACATCATCTCGCTGTGGTGGCGTACGTCTTTCTAGGCCGTCAGGCCTCGTCCGGGATTCGGTAGGCGCCGATCTCGCCGTGGAGGGTGACGACCTCGCCGATCACGATGACGGCCGGCGAGCGCAGGCCGGCGGCGGCGACGGCGGCGGCGATGTCGGCGAGGGTGCCGGTGACGACCTGCTGACGGGCGGTCGTGCCGGCGTGGATGACCGCGACCGGGGTTGTCGCGGGACGGCCTCGCTTGATCAGCTCGCGGCTGATCTCCGCCAATGCCGCGACGCCCATCAGCACGACCACCGTTCCCGGCCCCGAAGCCAGAGCGTCCCAGTTGGACGTCGATCCCGGATGCGAGGGATCGACGTGCCCAGAGACGACGGCAAGGTCCTGGGTCACGCCGCGATGGGTGACCGGGATGCCGGTCAGCGCCGGCACCGCGACCGCGCTGGTCACGCCCGGCACCACCTCGCAGGGAACCCCGGCGGCCGCGCAGGCGAGCGCCTCCTCGCCGCCACGGCCGAACAGGAACGGGTCGCCGCCCTTGAGCCGGACGACACGCAGGCCGCGCAGCGCACGCTCGACGAGCAGCTCGTTGATCTCGTCCTGGCTGAGGTTGTGACCGTGCGGACCCTTGCCCGCATCGACGATCTCCACCTCGGAGCCGAGGTCGGCCAGCAGCTCCCGGGGCGCCAACCGGTCGACGACGACGACGTCGGCCCGGCGCAGGAGACTCAGGCCGCGGACGGTGATCAGATCCGCGGCGCCCGGGCCGCCACCGACCAGCGCCACCCAGCCGACGCCCGCACCGTCGGTTCCCACACTCGGCTCCACCGTCAGGTCACCCTTCCCGCCATCCGGCCGCCGGTGCGGCCACGTTCAGCGTCCACACCGCGTCCAGATCCGCGTCAGCCCCGTGGAGTCAGTCCCCCGACGGCGGGTCGACGGGTTCCGCGGCGTCGGCCAGTTCCAGCAGCTCGGCCAGATCCGAGAACTCGGCCAGATCCGAGAACTCGCCCTGGCCGGCCCGGCCGGCCTGACCCACCAGCTCCGCAAGGTCGACCGGCTCGGGATCCGGCGTGGGCTCGGCCGTTTCCGGCGAGTCGGCCGCGTCGCCGAGCCCGGCCAGCAGCTCCAGCAACCGCACCTGCGCGGCCCGCCGACTGGCTGCCCGGCGGCCCGGCGGGCGACGCGCCGCCGACCAGGACCACGACCACGACCCGTGCGGACGGCCAGCCGGCGGACGGCGTCGTCCTGGTGGACGGGGCGGCCGGTTACGCATCGGGGAATCGAGCTCGGTATCCGTCAGTTCGCGCCCGACTCGGCCGTGCGCCGCCAACGCACCTCGGCGTCGATGAACTCGTCTATCTCCCCGTCCAGGACCGCGCTGGTGTTGGACGTCTCCACGTCCGTCCGGAGGTCCTTGACCATCTGGTACGGATGCAGCACGTAGTTGCGGATCTGCGAGCCGAAGGACACGTCCTGTGGGCCGCCGGTCAGCCGCTGTTTCTCGGCGGCTTCCTCGGCCCGACGTCGCTCCAGCAGCTTGGCCTGCAGGACGACCATCGCGGCCGCCTTGTTCTGCAGCTGGCTGCGTTCGTTCTGGCAGGTCACGACGATTCCGGTCGGCAGGTGGGTGATACGCACCGCCGAGTCGGTCGTGTTAACGCCCTGACCGCCAGGGCCGGATGACCGGAAAATATCGATCCGAAGGTCCTTGTCGTCAATGTCGACGTGGTCAGACAGCTCGACGACCGGGGTGATCTCGACGCCGGCGAAGGACGTCTGCCGACGGTTCTGGTTGTCGAACGGGCTGATACGGACCAGGCGATGCACGCCATGTTCGCTGCGCAACGTTCCATACGCATACGGTGCCTTTATCAGGAAGGTGGCCGATTTGAGGCCAGCCTCCTCGGCCTCCGATGTGTCGTACACCTCAGTGGCATAGCCGTGCCGCTCAGCCCATCGCGTGTACATCCGCATCAGCATCGACGTCCAGTCGGCGGCGTCGACGCCGCCCGCGCCGGCCGACAGCTGGACGATCGCGTCCCGCTCGTCGTACTCACCGGACAGCAGCGTGCGGACCTCCAGCACGGAGATGTCCTTCGACAGCGCCGGCAGCTGCTCGATGGCCTCCGCCATCAGGTCGTCGTCCCCGAGGTCGAAGGCGGCGGAGATGTCCTCCCACCGGTGACGCAGCCCGTCGATACGGCTGATGTCCCCGCGCACCGACGACAGCTTGCGCGTGACCGCCTGCGCCCGGTCCTGGTCGCTCCACAGGTCCGGGTCGGCAGCCTCCCGCTCCAGCTCCTCGGCGCGCCTGCGCAGCCCCTCGATGTCCAACACGGTCTCGATACCGATCAAGGTCGCATGGAGGTTCTTGAGCTCCTCGGCGAAGTCGGCGGCCATGTCTCCAACCTTACCGGCGACCATCCCCCCAGGGCGCCGCCGGTGATCGCGCGCGGGTCACCCATCGGTGCCACGCCGCTGGCCCGTCCGTGCCGGCCCCGGTGGGCCGTGGTCCGACATCCCGGCATGGCGCGCCTGCCGGCGGGTGCGGCCGACGCCTGCCGGCGGGTACGGCCGACGGTCTCGGCGGCGGCAGGAGGCGAACAAGCTCGACCCGTCCGACCCATCCCGGCAACATGCAATTGCACGGCGATACTTCCTGGAAACATTCTCGGCGTGTCATGTAATGCCAATGAACGAACGCCCGCAGCGCTTCTTCAGTCGAGACGCAGCCCACACGGCCGCTGGCCCGGGTACCAGACTTGATGCGTTGCAGAAACGCTATCTTGAATCCAAGGTCCCCGCTACGCCGTGAGGTACTTCAAGATGCGATCACATCGCGGACTGCCGACTCTTTGGGCTCCCGCGGCGCCGGCCGGAGCCCATCTCCTCCCCCCGCCCACCACCCGCGCGACGAGGTCTCGCGCGGCGCTGGGCCCCCAGCCGGCCGGGACCGAAAGACCACGGAGGTCGTCGCCGTGCCGGACCCCGTCGACAGGCGTCTCCTGCTGCGTGCGCTCGGGTCCTCGGCGGCGGTCGCGGTGAGCCTCGAGTCCGCACCCACCTTCGAGCAGCTGCGAAGCACGACCGATCTGCACCAGGCCTGCTCCGCCGCCCTGGCCGAGGCGGTCGACGGCTACGAGACCTCCGATCTGACGACCACCGCATCCTCCATGCGCCCATTGGAGAACGCCACCCGCGCCATTCCCCGACAGCGACGGCTGCGCGGCCGGGATGCGCTCGACTGGATGCGGCTGCACGCCGCCGTCACGATGGTTTCCGCCGGCACCGACTACGACCGGGGGCTGCACTCGGACGCGGCCACCCGTTCCGACCGCGCGGCCAGCCTCGCCAGGGCCGCCGGCGACGGCCCGCTCGCCGCGCGGGCCCTCGCGCTGCGCGCCCGGCTCGTCCGCCAGCACAGCCCGGCCGTCTCGCTCCAGATCGCCGGTGCCGCCGCCCGCATCGCCGGGCTCAGCCCGGCCCGCGCGATGATCGCCGGCAAGGTCGTCGCCGGGGCGTACGCGGCGGCGGGCGACCTCGTCGGCGTCCGCGACGCGGTCACCCGCGCCTGGCGCACGATGGAACAGCTCGACGACGAGGCCTACGGCCGGCCAGGCTTCGCGCTCGACACCTACTCCCCCGCCGACCTGGCGCTCGCCTCGGCCGAGGCGCTGACCACCGTCGGCGCGGCCGAGGAGGCCAGGCCGTACCTGGAGAAGGCCTACACGCTCATCAAGGACAGCGGCCAGACCGGCATGATCGTTTCGGTGCGGATGGCACAGGCCCGCGCCGCGATCAGCGGCGACCGCCCCGACCACTTCGAGGCCACGGAGCACGTGGCGGCAGCCGTGGCACTGGCCGCCGACCGGCCGGCCGAATGGGTCGCCCGCCTGGTTCGTGACGTCTCGGGCCTTGCCGAGCAGCGCACCGGCCACGCCCTCGACGACCTCATCGCCGCCACCGCGGGCTGGGTCTGACACCTCTGGGAGCCCCAGGCCGCGCAGGGCCGGTTGGCCAAGGGAGCCGTCAGGGCTGCGGCGCCGCCTGGCGGACGACGGTCTGGGCGTCGGCCGTGGCGTGGACGGTCACCGGACCGATGCCGAGGAAGCCGACGAGCGGCAGGTCGACGACCCGGCTGCCCTGGACCTCGACCGTGTTCTCGTCGACGAGCGACCCGGACAGCACAGTCGCGCCGCTGGGGTCGGCGCGGGCCTGGTAGTCGGCGACGGTGGTGAGCACGTCGCCCGGCGGCAGCTCGTCCAGCGGACCGGTGGCCGTGTAGACCGCGTTCTCGTCGATCCGCTGGGCCGCGGCCAAGGCCGCCCCGTCCGCCGCCGAGGCCACCGAGCGACGGGCCAGGTACACCGCCGAGACGTCGGTGACGACGATGGCCAGCATCGACGCGATCATCAAGTAACCGAGCGTCAGCATCATGATCGACCCGGCGTCTGCTGGCGCACCCTGGCGGCGCGCCGGGCGGCACACCCGTCCCCACACGGACACAACGGAGCGAACCCGCATCACGCGTTCATTGTCGCCCACGGTGGCCGAGCAAAGACGTCCCGCCCCATCACGAGCGCCACAGTCGTTATCTAGAGTGCGCCGTACCCGTTCCGACCAGGCCGTGGCACGACCCGCGGCCGCCGGATCCTCTCGGGCCGACAGGTCCGACAGCTGCGTCATTGTCGACGCGATGTGGTTCGCTTGGACCTGAATTCCTGCAACGACCCATCGCCCGGGGCCAGTGGCGGTCGGGCAGGTGGACAGAAGGCCGCGGCGGTTCTGGCTGGTCGTGGCCGTCGGAGCCGACGGTCGGATCGCCCGGGGCGGAGCTGGCCAGGACGGGAGGGATCGTGCGCGAACGCGAGGCCGACACGCTGCTGCGTTTCGTCCGGGTCGCCCGGCCGGTCGCCGCCGGGGCCGTCACGGTGACCGCCTCCGCCTCATCCACCGCCGACGACGACCGGCGTGCCCAGGCCGACCGGATCGTGCGGCACTGGCGCAATGAGCTGGTCCCGCTGGCCGCGCTGCCGGGCGTCGGCGGCCGGTTCGCCCAGCCGATCCGCGAGGTGCTCGCCGGCACGGTGCAGGGGCTGCTGGTGCTGTCGCTGGCGCAGCTGTGCGGGGTGACGGACGAGCGCGAGCAGGCCAGGCTGGTCGCCACACTGGTCCTGCGCGAGGGCCTGCCGGCCGGCTGGCGGCCACCGGCGACCGACGCCGGCTCTGACGTCGGGGCCGGCACCGCTGTCGGTGACGGCACCGCTGTCGGTGCTGGCGTCGACACGGCCGAGGTCGCCGGGACGGAACCAGGCGTCGCTCTCGATCCCGAGAACGACGCTGACGAGTCCGCGGCCTGGCTGCTGGTCGCCCAGGGAATCCCGGTGGCCGTCTACCGGGCGGCCCGCGAGCTGTGGACGATTCACCGCCTCGCCGGCCAGCGCGCGCAGGGCCGTCTCTGGCACCGCGCGCTCGGCAACCTTCCCGCGGTGGGCGTCGTCGGCGCGACCCTCGGCGAACGGCACGCACTGGCGCACATCGCCTCCGCCGCCTACATCGAGCTCGGCCTCGCGGCCGTGGAACCGGCCGGGCCTACGGTCACCGCGCGCGCGGCCACGGTCGCCAGGGGCGTCGCGGCCCACCTGCCCGCGCTCGGGCGCGCGGCCAAACCTCCTTTCCGCAAGCCGTAGGACCCTTCAAGGTAAATCCTGAAGGCCGTTTCGAGTGTTCTTTCCCGACCAGACCAGGGTCGCTTTTCTGGCCGTCGGACGAAACAACGGACTTGCCGCGCGGACCGGTGGCTCGAGTTTCGCAGGCATGGCGCGGGGAAAAACTTATCAGCCGGCCAGGCCGGCCGAACGTGCCGATATCGCCAGCGATGGTTGGGGCCCATCCCGGGCCGAACTAAGTCTCCGGAGGAGGCGTCCGTCGTATGCCGATTCTCTGCCGACCGGCCGTCATGGTGCCGGAACACACGATCTCGATGGGCGAGACGCTCGAACTGGCCCGTCGACTACACAGGGACCATCCGCGCCTCGAGCTCGTCCTCCAGCTCATCGAGCACACCGGCGTGCGCGAGCGCCACCTGGTACGCCCGCTGGAGCAGACGCTGCGCCACCCGGGAGTCGAGGCCCGCAACCTGATCTATGCGGAGGAAGCCAGGAAGCGGGTGCCCGAGGTGGCGCTCGCCGCGCTGGCCGCCGCCGGCGACCTCGCCCCCGAGGACATCGACGCCATCATCTTCGTTTCCTGCACGGGCTTTCTGATGCCGTCGATGACAGCCTGGATGATCAACAATATGGGCTTCCGGAATGACACCCGGCAGATCCCGATCGCCCAGCTCGGCTGCGCGGCGGGTGGCGCCGCGATCAACCGCGCCGCCGATTTCTGCAAGGCGTATCCGGGGACGAACGTGCTGATCGTCGCTTGCGAGTTCTGTTCGCTGCTCTACCAGCCGACCGACACCGACGTGGGCTCGTTGCTGTCCAACGGCCTGTTCGGGGACGCGGTGGCCGCCGCCGTCGTGCGCGGGCACGGCGGATACGGGATGCAGCTGGAACGCAACGGCTCCTACCTCGTACCGGACACGGAACGCTGGATCTCCTACGCGGTCAAGGCGACCGGTTTCCATTTCCGCCTGGACAAACGCGTCCCGACGACGATGGCCATGCTCGCACCCGCGCTGCGGACACTCGCCGACAGCCACGGCTGGGACGCCGCCGCTCTCGACTTTTACATCATCCACGCCGGCGGCCCGCGCATCCTGGATGACCTGTGCGACATCCTGGGCGTGGACCCGTCGTTGTTCCGATACAGCAGGGCGACCCTCACCGAGAACGGCAACATCGCGAGCGCGGTGGTACTCGACGCACTACGCCGCATGTTCGAGGACAATGGACTCTGGCACGGCGCAACCGGGGTGGTCGCGGGCTTCGGCCCCGGAATCACCGCCGAAAGCTGCGTCGGCACCTGGGCCCTGCCCACCACCGGGCGGGTCACCGCCCCGCGGTCGCGCACCACCATCGCCGACAGTGCCGTTGGCGCCGGCAGCGCAGTTATCCCCGACCGTGCCGCCCTTTCCAGCAACACATCCCGTGCCGACAGCACGATCATCGCCGAACAGGCGGCCATTGCGGACAGCGCGGCCGTCGCGGATACCGCGGCCATCGTGGACACCGCGGCCGTCGTGGACACCGCGGCCGTCGTCGACAGTGCCGACATCGCCGAGAGCGGGGCGTCATGACGACCGAGGCGCGAACGGCGCCCGAACGCGGAATGCTGCACTGCCCGTTCGACTACCAGCAAGCGTTGGAGTTCGATCCGTCCTTGCGGTGGCTGCGCGAGGAAGCGCCCGTCGCCCGCATCACCATGCCCTACGGCGATGGCTGGGCCTGGTTGGTGACACGTTACGAAGACGTCCGCTTCGTCGTGACCGATGGGCGGTTCAGCCGCGCCGCCGGCATCGGCCGTGATCTGCCCAGGATGACGCCCGAACCGATCGCCCAGGCCGACGCGATCAACCTGATGGACCCGCCGGAGCACACGCGGCTGCGACGGCTCGCCGCCCAGGGGTTCACGGCGGCCCAGATGGAGCGCATGGCGCCGAAGGTCCGCGCCATCGTGGACCGGCTCGTCGACGGTCTTGCCGCCCATGGTGCGCCGGCCGACTTCGCCGGACTGTTCGCCGCACACCTGCCGATGGCCGCCATCTGTGAGGTCATGGCTATCCCCACGGCCGACCAGCCGCGGATCCGGCGGCTGGTCCTCGCGATGATGTCGACGGATGGCGCGGCCCGGGCCGCTCGCGAGGCGAAGGCCGCCCTGCGGGCCTATTTCCTCGACCTGGCAGCCCAGCGCCGTACGCGGCCCGGCACCGACCTCATCAGTGCGCTAGCGGCCGTTCAGGACGGTGGCGAGCCGACGGGCCTCACCGAGCAGGCAGTGCTGGCGATGGTCCTCACGATCGGCGGCCACGACCAGCTGACCTACGAGCTCAGCAACGTGCTCTACACGCTGCTCACCCATCCCGCTCAGCTCGCGTTGCTGAGATCACGCCCTGACCTGCTGGAGCCAGCGGTGGAGGAGCTGTTGCGGTTCATCCCGTTCCGCCGCGGCGTCGGCACGACCCGGATCGCCACCGAGGACGTCGAGCTCGGTGGCGTGACCATCCGGGCCGGCGAGCCCGTCCATGTCTCCTATCTGGCCGCCAATCGCGACCCGCGGATGTTCCCGAACCCCGACGAGCTGGATCTCCAACGCCGACACGTGCAGCACATGGCCTTCGGCCACGGCAACCACTACTGCGCCGGCGCCAGCCTCGCCCGCCTCGAGCTGCGGATCGCCCTCGAGACGCTGCTGGCCCGGTTCCCGCGCCTGCGCCTGGCCGTGCCCGCCGCCGACATCCCCTGGCACACCGGTTCCATCTGGCGCTACCCCGAACGCCTCCCCATCGCGTGGTGACGAGGCGCACAACCGCCGGGGATCGACGCGCCGCCACTTGCAGAAAGATCACATTGATCGTGAAAGGGCCTGGCGGTACCGGCGGACACTTGGTGCACGTGCCCGATGCCGATTGGTAGGTTCTGCTGCGTGAGACTGACGGTGATCGGACCGGCACCCGCGCAGGCAGGTCGCAAGACATCCGGCCGCTCGGAGGCATAACGCGCGGTCTGTCCGGGAATACCCCCATCCCCTGGGTCCCACTGCCGGAGGAGGAGCACGACGATGGCTCAGTACGTTTGCCCTGGCTGCAAGACCAAGTCCGACAAGGTGGCGACCCGGTCCGAGGCTGCCCAGCTCCTGGAGATCCACCGCCGCTACTTCTGCACGGTCGGCCCGACCCCGCAGCGCCCCGCGGTACCGACGCTCAGGCGCCGCTAACCGTCATGATCGTCGCCGCGCCGGTAGAGAGGACCACCCAGCCGGCGGCACCTGTGGCCACACAGCCCGCGCACACCGGTCCGCCGAGGCAGGACCCGGCACAGCAGCAGGCGCCGCAGCAGGACGTGGTGGCACAGCAGCAGGCGCTGCAACAGCAACAGGCACAGACGCAACCTGCCAGTGTCTATTACGCGAACTGCTCCGAGGCTCGCGCTGCCGGCGCAGCACCCCTGCACCGCGGCGATCCCGGATACCGGAGCGCTCTGGACAGGGACGACGACGGAACAGCCTGCGAGACCTGAGCCGAGACGTCAGAGCGGCCCGGCGGCCCGCCGGGCCGCTCCAGTCCGCACAGCACGGTGAAACTGAACGATCCGCTGTGCACCGACGAACGGCACGATCCGGCTACGGCTCGCTTCCGGCACCGGAACGGTCGGCCCGGTACTGGTCGATGACGACGGTGAATTGGCCGTTGAGGGTTACGTCGGCAATTCCCGCGCCGAGGATGCTCACGCCGGGGAGCGCGGCGACGGTGCGGACGCAGACGACGAAGACCGCGCCCGGTTCCAGGGTCGCAGCGCCGTCGCCCGGGTCGGACGCGCCGCAGTCGGCGCCCTCGGGCGCGAAACGCAGCTGCGGGGCCGAGTCGATTCCCTGGTCCTCGAAGGCAAGCTGCGCCGCGAGCTGGGCGCGCGTCATGCCGTCCTCCTCGTTGTCCGCCGTCGAGTACGCCCGGCCGGCCTCCCTGGCCGCCTGGGTGACGGCGAAAGCCGAGCGCTGCACGGAGAACAGCGCGAGGAAGAAGTAGACGAACGGGATCAGCAGCACGACCGAGAGCCCGACGAACTCGATCATCGCCGAGCCCGCGTCCGGCCGCCGGCCACCGTCAGCGCACCGCCCATCCCGCTCGGCGTGCCCCAACCGGACGGCCAGCCGGCGCGACCGGCGCGGCCGGAGCCGTCGAAGAGCCAGGGCACCCCAGCGCCGCCGACGCGTTCGCCGCGAGCCGGGCTCCCGTTCCGTGGCGACCAGATCCGTTGGCGCTGCGGAGGGCGCCGACGACGGCAGCCGGCCGGGTGGCGCCAGGGACACCGCGGCGGCCACCGAAGCCGTAGGCGCCGCTGACGCCGCGGGCACCGCGGCGGTCGGTTGCGCCCCAGTGGCCGACGTCGTCATGCGGTCTCCTTCACCGCGTGGCCGGTGACATGCACCGTCACGCCGCCGCCGAAGGGCAGCAGGCTGAGCGGGACGCGGACCTCGCAGGTCACCTCGACGAGCGGCACGCCCCCCGGGCCGTCGATCTGGGCGCCCGTGCAGGTCGTGTCGGAGCGGCCCGGAATGGATTCGGCGATCAGCCGCTGCGCGTAGGGGCCGCCGTCGGCCGCGTCGACGCCGAGGTTGGCGCCGTGCCGAGCACCCTCGGCCGCGTTCGCGGCGAGGGTGTTGCGGATGTGCAGCACCAGGCCGACCTGGATGACTCCCAGGAAGACGAACAGGAGGAGCGTGCTGACCATCACGAACTCGACGATCGCCGCCCCGGAGTCGGGCCGGCTCGGCGCGCGGTCCCCGTCGAGCCGGCCTGATTCGTGATCTCCGTCGAGCTGGGACGGCTCGTGATCCTGTCCGGCCCCCGCCGGCTGACCGCCGCGCCCGCGCCCGCCTCCGCGAATGCAGGCGCGGACGCGAGCGCGAGCGCCGAGGCGAGCGCGAGCCCGGGCCGCGGCGGCCGGCCGGTGTGGACATACGGGCTCAGCCACCGCCGCTGTCGCCGCCGGCGCCGGTGACCTTGCTGATCGCGGAGGTGAACATGTCCTGCAACGCCGGGGTGGCGATGGTGGCGATCGCGACCACCAGCGCGGCGGTCATCACCGTCACCATCACCCAGCCCGGCACGTCGCCGCGATCCCCGCGGTCCCCGCGGACGCCGCGGTCCCCGTCCGCACGGCCCGCGCCGCCGTACCGTCGTTCCCACCACGCGAAGTAGCCGACGAGCAGAGTCGTCGTCATTCGTGCCATCTCGTCCTCCCCAGTCCGACTGGCCGACGGCACGCGACGATGGCGAAGCCTCGCGCGGCCGCGGGCCTGCCTGGTAACAGCAGAACCCCTGGCCCCCTCGACCCCCTCGAACCACTGACAACCCCCGCCCACGGCGCGACCCCTCAGACGCCCCGTGGCCCGGCCGTCGCCGCGCACCGGCGGCGGCCCACGCGCCTCCCGGCGCGAGCCTCAGGTCCTGGCTGCGCCCGGCGCCTACGCACCGGTCGACGGCCACTGCCAGGACCAGTCATTGCGCGAAGAACGTGAAGCTCACGAGCGCCGGATAGAAGGCGAAGATCACCGTCGTCGGCAGGACCAGGAAGACGACGGGGACCATCATCGCGATCTCCTTGCGCCCGCCGGCCTCCAGCAGCTGACGACGGCCGGCCTCCCGGACGTCGACCGCCTGGGCACGCAGCACGTCGGCCAGCGGGGTGCCGCGCTCGATCGCGACGGCCATCCCGTCGACGAAGCGGGCGAGCGACGTCAGCGTGGTGCGGTTCGCGATCCCTTCCAAGGCCTGCACCAGGGTGGCCCCGGCGCGCGCGTCGGCGAGCGCGAGGCGCAGCTCGTGGCCGAGCTCGCCGTGGGTCAGCCGGGCGACTCGCTCGAGCGCGCCGACGGGTGACTCGCCGGCGGTGACGGCGAGCGCGAGCAGCTCGGCGACGGTCGGGAACTCCATGAGCATCCGGTCCTCGCGCTCCCCGATGGACCGGGTGAGCTGCCACTCCCGACCGACGACACCGCCGGCGACCCCCGCGACGATCAGCGCGACGCTGACCGCCGGCGGCGGGCCGAACCCGGCGGTCGTGCGCAGCACGAGCAGCAGCGCCCCGACGAGGCCGCCGGCGACCGCCCAGATCACCTGCTGGGCGCGGAACTCCTCGACCGACGTGCGCCCGCCGGCCTGGGTGAGCCGGCGCACGAGGGCCGCACGCCCGCCGAGGAACCGGTCCAGGCGACGGGCGGCGTCGGTGAGGAACGGCCGGACGAGCGCCTCGACGGCGGCGAACGGGGTCGGCGCCGCCCGCTCGGCCCGGCGCTGCGCGCGGACCGACCGCTCGTCGAGTAGCCGGGAGGGCGCCGGGGTGTCGCGCAGATAGGGCTCGACCCGGTCGGCGTAGCGGATCCGGCGCGCGAACGGCGACCGCACGATGATGACGACCAGCCCGACGCCGATCAGCAGTCCGAGCAGTGCTCCCGTGGCGGCGAGGCTCATCGCGGACCGGTCCTCTCCCCTGGCCACCGGGTGGCGGTTGCCTGGGGCACGGTTGCCTGGGGCACGGTTGCCTGGGTCACTGTCGTAGCACCCGCCCTTCCTCTGGCAGCCGGCCGATGCGCTTCATGAGCAGATAGGCGAACACCGAGACGACCCCGCCGCCGACGAGCACTCCCACACCGGTGGGGCTGTCGTAGGCCGAGACGTTCTGGCCACGGGTGGCGAGCAGCAGGAGCACCACCCAGGGCGCGGCGAGCGCCAGCCTCGCCGCGTTGACCGTCCAGCCCTGCCGCGTCTCCAGCTCGGCGCGGGTGCGGGCGTCCTCGCGCAGGAAGGTCGACAGGGTGCGCAGCAGCCGGCCCAGGTCGGTGCCGCCGACCTCCCTGGCCAGCCGCAGCGACTCGATGATCCGGTCGGCGACCGGGTCGGCGAGCTCGTCGGCGAGCCTGTCCAGGCAGGTGCTGAACGATCCGGTCGCCCGGTACTCCTCGCCGAACCGGGTGAACGCCCCGCGCAGCGGCGCCGGCCCGCGCTGCCCGACAGCGGCGAGCCCCTCCGGCAGCGACATCCCGGCGCGCACCGCGCTCGCGAGGTTGTCGACGACGTCCGGCCACATCGCCCGCAGGTCGTGCATCCGGGAGCGGCGGCGGCGGACCACCAACGTCCTGGGCAGGAAGGCGGCGAAGACGCAGAACGCCGCTGCCAGGGAGACGGTGGCCGTCACGGCGAAGGTGATGAGGCCGACGACCACGCCGACGGCCGCGCTCACGGCGACGAACTGGCCTGGGCTCAGGCCGCGTATCCCGGCCTGGGCGAGCAGCTCGGCGGTGGACCGGTACCAGCCGGCCTCGCGGCCGACCGCCCGCAGCGACGGCCCACGCGGCCCGACGATCAGGAAGAGGCCGAGGCCGAACAACAGTCCGACGAAGATTCCCATCAACCCACCCCCGTGGCCGGCCGCCCGGTCCGCTGACGCGCCGGTTGTGTCCCTCGCATCGGCTGTGTCTGCTGTGCCGGCCGCGTCATCATTCGAGGACTCGTCATCGGTCGAAGGAGCGTCATGGGTCGAAGGCGCGTCATCGGTCGACCGCGATCTCGGGCCAGCCGCCTCGGTCCGCAGGCGCGAGCACGGCGGCGAGGTCGAAGCCCACGCGGGCGTACCGCTCGGGGTGCGGCGGGTAGCCCTCGGCACGTATCAGGGTGTCGCCGTAGGACCGGAAGATCTGCGCGACCTCGATGACGTCGTTCTCGGCCCGGCCAGGCAGGGCGACGATCTCGGTCACCCGGCGCCGCCCGTGCGCGTCCTTGATCAGATGGACGACGAGGTCGACGCTGGCGGCGACCGTGGGCACGACGAAGTTGTGGCTGACGTTCTCGCCGGCCAGCAGCGGCAGCGTGCACAGCTTGGTGACGGCCTCCCGCGCGGAGTTCGCGTGCAGGCTGCACATTCCCGGCAGGCCGGAGTTCAGCGCAATCAGCAGGTCCAGCGCCTCCTCCTGGCGGACCTCGCCGACCAGCAGCCGGTCGGGCCGCATCCGCAGCGCCTCCTTGATCAGCCGGCGCAGGCGGATCTCTCCGGTCCCCTCGAGGTTCGCCTGCCGGGTCTGCATCGCGACCCAGTCCGGCGTGCGCAGGCGCAGCTCGAAGACCTCCTCGCAGCTGATCACCCGCTCCCGGGCGGGGATCGCCGAGCCCAGGCAGTTGAGCATCGTCGTCTTCCCCGCCTGGGTACCGCCGGCGACGATGATGTTGAGGCCGGCGATCACGGACGCTTCCAGGAACATCGCCGCGGCCGGCGGCAGCGTGCCCATCCCGACCAGCTCGTCGAGGCTCGAGGCCGAGAGCACGAACTTGCGGATGTTGACGGACCAGTGCTGCCGGGTCACGTCCGGGATGACGACGTGCAGCCGGGAGCCGTCCGGCAGCATCGCGTCGACGAACGGCGTCGACAGGTCCACCCGCCGCCCGGACGACTTGAGCATCCGCTCGACGAGGTCCTGGACCTGGTCGGCCGTGAGGATGGTCGTGGTGAGCTCACTGCGGCCGTGACGGGCGACGAACACCCGGCCCGGCTCGTTGATCCAGATCTCCTCGACGGTCGGGTCGTCGAGGTGGCGCTGCAGCGGGCCGAAGCCGGCGACGGCGTCGTAGACGAGCCGGGCGGCCAGCTCCCGGTCGGCGACGGGCGGCAGGTCGCTGGTGAGCACCCGGTCCTCGTAGTCGGCCAGGACGTCCTCGACGAGGCGTCGCACGGCCGCGGGGTCCCTGACCGGGTCGAGCGAGCGCCGCCGGACCAGCTCCCGAACCTCGGCCTCGACGAGGGAGGTCGCATCCACCCAGCCGCCTGGCCCGGAGCCTGGGGCGCCGCTCACCAGGCCACCGTTCAGGGCGCCACCGCTCAGGGAGCCACCACGCACTACTGCCACGAGAGTCCGCCGCTCCTCGTCCAGGCGCACGCGCCGCCCCCTCGCGTCAACGGACAATCGCTACGAAGGGTAGGAACATCGCCACATCCCGGCAACCCCCCTTGAAGAGGGCGCACGGACCAACATTCGCACAATCTCCATCAGCTCGCGATGGCGGGGTATGGTCAAGAGGTTGCTTTCCGTAAAGAAGGCATCACTTAAGCTGTGGTCGCGCTGACGAGAGGTGACAGCCATCGGCCACGGGATTGACGCCACCCACCTCGGCCGATGAGCGCCCACCGAGACGTCCGGACGAGCCTGACGGCCGCAGCAACCAACCCGGACAAGTCGGCACGAGGCTTGACGTTTCGCCGTCGCCGACAGGCCACGGTCGTTCACCTCACCGAACCTTCACCCGGCGCGCGCTAACCTGTTAACGCTTCGCAACCTTCCACGTTCGCTAAGTCACGAGCCGGTTCGGCGACGGAACCTTCCCCCACGTCCTGCGCCTCGTCCGGGTCGCCGTGGCATGCCTTCCGGGGGTGTCAGCTGTGGGTGTTCCTATGCCCGGCCAGTCCGACGAGTGGGCCGCCGAGGGCATCCTCGGCGTGGGGATGCCCGACCGGGCGCCCGGCGGTGAGGCGCACGCGGGAACGGTCGGCGGGAGCGCCGTCAGCGGGGCGCCGCAGGACGACGGCACAGCCGGCCACGGCCAGCCCTCCCCCGCCGGCAGCCGTCCAGGCGACGGCACCAGCGGACGTGCAGACGACACCGCGGGCGGCCGCGACCGCGGGGCAGCCGATCATCACCATCGTCCGGCGGCCTCGGACCGCGGCGCCGCCGACCCGAGCCGGTGGGAGCTGTTCCGACGGATGGCGATGAGCTGCCCGCTGCCGGTCTTCGCCACGGACGCGGTCGGCCGGCACGTCTTCGTCAACCCGCGGTGGAGCGAGCTGACCGGCGTCGAGCCGGATGAGGCCCTGGGATGGGGCTGGGAACGCGCGATTCACCCGCACGACCTGCTGACCGTCACCAACCAGTGGGGACGGGCACAGTCGGACGGCGACGGGCTGTGGGTCCGGCTACGGCTGCTGCGGCCTGACGGGCTGCACCGGGCAGCGATCCTGCAGGCGGTACCCACCGGTGACGAGCCAGATATCCCGCGTTTCGTCGGGACGCTCACGCCACTCCCACCGCTGCCAGCCCCGCCGCTCTCCCCCCTGGCGACCCCCGGCCTCGGCGCCGGCACGCCGACCGCCGACGCCACGCGCAGTGGCCCGAGCCCGTCGGCGGGCACTGACGTCCCGGTTCGGCTCGACGGGCCGCGCCACGACCAGCCCGACAACGAGGCCGCGCGCCACGGCGAAGACGCCGGGCAGGCAGCCACCCCGGTGCCGGTGCCGAGACCGCGGACCGGTGAGGAGCCGCCGCCCCTACCCGCGGTCGGACACGGCGCTCTGGGTGCTGCCGGCTCGGACGCCGATGACCGCGATGACGAAACCCGGTGGGACGGCGTCAACCTGCCCGACTCGCACGGCGGCGGCCATCAGGACCGCGGCCGCGGCAACGACCACGGCGACAGCGACGGCGACGGCGACGGCGACGGCGACGGCGAAGTGGCCGGTGCCGCTTGGTGGGACGACGCGCTGGGTCTGGCCGGACAGGACGACGCCGAGGCCGCGGGCCTCGTCGCCGGGCTCGACGAGCGCGGCGCAGGCCGTCCCCAACGCAACCATCTCGCCTGGGACGGCAACCGCCGACGGGCCGCGGCGCCCGACGGCGGGGACAGCTGGCCGAGCGTCCCGGACAAGAACACGCTGCCGGCGCTGGGAGGCGAGTGGCGCGCGGCCATCGCGCTGCACGGCCGCGGCGGGGCCGAGCATGCCAGCCACGACGTCTTCGGGAATCCGGGCGGGCCGGGTGACGGTGAGCAGGCGCCTGACCGCCGGCCGCCCGGTATCCCCCGCCAGGGTCTTCCCGTCAGGGCGCCGTCTGGCCGCCCAGCGGGCGGTCAGACCGCACGCCCGGCGCCGATGCCGCATTTCACTGGCCCGGCGGTGAACCAAGCCGCAGACCCGGCGGTGGGCCCGGTGTCGGCCGGCCCGCGTGCCCACGGCGGTGGTCACCGCCATTCCCGCGTGCATGCCCAGGCTGGCGGCCAGGGTCACGGCTCGATCGACAGCACTGGCCGCGGCCACACCGGCGACCACGGGCCGGGGCGCGCCGGCGGGCACGGGTCCGGGATGGGCGACGGCGGCCACGGCCGGAGCGGTCACCTGCCGCCGGCCGAGTGCGGCTGTCTGTACGGGGAGCTGGCCAGGGCGGAGGCAGCCTGCCGCGACCGGGAGCGTTGGCTCACCAGCCTGCTCGCCGAGCTGCCGGCGGCGGTGCTGCTCGCCGACGCGCAGAGCCAGGTCGTCGGCGTGAACCAGGCCTACTGCGACCTGTTCGACCTGGCCGAGACTCCGGTGGATCTCGTCGGCACCGACTGCCGGCTCCTGCTGCGACCTCGCGCCGGCCTGGTCGACGACCCGGCCGGCTTCGCCGACCGGCTCGACACGTTGCTGCGGCGGCGGCGCACGCTACGCCGCGAAACGGTGATGTTCGCCGATGGCCGCGTCTTCGAACGCAGCCATCTGCCACTGGTCAGCCCGGACGGCTATCGCGGCCATCTGTGGCTCTATGTGGACGTCACCGACCGGCGCATCCTCGACGCCGAGATCGAGGGCCTGATCTCCGAGCTCTAGAGTCCGCAGCGGGCACGCCGCTGGATCGCGGGCGCCTACAAGCCGTTGTGGTAGCGGACCTGGAGCTCGCGAGCCTGACCTACCCAGTCGTCAGAGACAATCCGGCTGCCGAACCCCTCGAGCCCCGCCGCGAGACGCTCGACGTCGGTGTCGCCCATCGCCGCGAGCTGGCGGAAAGAGGTGACGCCCAGGGCCCGCAGCCGCGTCTCGATGACCGGACCGATACCGACGATCTCCTTGAGATTGTCGGTCGAAGCGACCGGCTCGGCCGGACCGCCCCAGGACGGGACGTCACGGCCCGACCGCCGCCGCGGCTGCTCGCCGGCCGCCGCAACGGGCTCGGTCGCAACGGGCTCGGTCGCAACGGCGCCGGTCGCCACGGCATCCGCCGCCGGAGCCGGGGCCTCGGCCGCGGAAACCACCGATTCCGCGGCGGTTGGGGCATTCCGGTGAATGTCGGCCGCCGGCCGGGAGACATCGCCGACGCCGACGCCCGCACTGACACCGAGGATCTCCAGGGCGGCCAGATCCTGGGCGACGGCAGGCGTGGAGACACCGGCAGCCGGCGCGTCGTCATCGACGCCTTCCATGCCGACCACGCTAGCCGCGGTCGCCGGCCCGTTCACCTTGTCGGCGGCCGGCTCCTCGCCGCCTGGGAGGTGAGTGTCTGGTGTGAGCCGTGCGCCGCTGGTGGCCGCCCACCTCGCGGCGACCGCCTCGGCCTCGGTGATCCTGGCGAGCAGCCCAGCACGCTCGGCCGCCCACTCGGCCTGGCGACGCTCGAGCCGGTCCGTCAGCGCGGCCGCCTGCCGGGCCGCGTCTTCGGCCTCGGTCCGCGCGAGCGCCAGCCGGGCGGAGAAACGCGCCGCGCGGGCCTCGGCGCCGGCGAGCGCCTCGCGAAGCCCGACGTCCTGGCCGTCGTCGCTGTCGGTCACACCACGCAGTTCGGCCTCGAGCCTGGCGATCCGGGCCTGTGCCGCGCTGAGCTGCCCCGCGGCACTTGCCGCCTGCCGTTCCGCCGCGCTGACCCGCGTTTCCGACGTGGTGGCCCACAGCTCCGCCACGGCCAGGCGGGACGCGAGATCCGCGTTCTCGGCCGCGCTGCGTTCCTCGTGCCGCAGCAGCCGCTCGCTCAACGCGGCGATCCGGTCGTCGTCCAGCGCCGCGGGCGCCCGGGGGGCTTCGTACCGGCCCCCGGTGGCGGCGTCGGACGGTACGGCCGCTGTCGTCTCGGCGTCTGCCCGCTCGGCCACGGCGGTCTCGGTCGCCAGGGTCTCGGTCGCCACGGTCTCGGCCACCAGGATCTCGGCCACCAGGGTCTCGGTCGTTAGCGCCTCGGTCGTTGCCACCTCAGTGGCTGTCACCTTGGCGTCCGCCGCCGCGACGTCGAGCGGCGCGGCCTTCCTCTCCTCGTCCCCGGTGAGGTCAGCGAGACGGGTGGGTTCGTCTTCACCGTCAGGCAGGGCGACCGGCATCACCGGAGGCATGTCCAGTGGTGTCAGATCCGCGGGAACCAAGTCCGCAGGGACGAGATCCGCGGGCACCAGGTCCGCGAGAGCCGCGCCGTCCAGGTCCTGGTCGGCCGGGTGGCCGCCCGGGCCCTCGGCAGGTGCACGCTCCAGGTCGGCCGCCGGTGTCACCCGGGGCGGCCGCACGCGGCCGGCGGCGCCCAGGACCGACACGTTGGTGGCGACGGCCAACGCCAACGGGACGCGTGGGCGGTTGGGAGCCGGCATCGCCGGCCCTGCCCCGGCACCCACGAGCGTCAGCCGTTGCCGGCGGATCGGCCCGATCAGGAAGAGCCACGCCAGAGCGGCGCCGAGCATCAACGCCACCAGCATGAACGCCAGGATCTGCCCGGCGAGATAGAGCACGGGAACCATCCTCCTTCCCCCGCCGGGATCCCGGACACGGGCGGTCGAACGCGGACAGCGGTCAGGTCGACCGAGCAAGCGGCGGCGAGGATCGCCCCGGGCGCCGTTGATCGGATCTAGGTCTGTCGAGACTTGGCGGGTCGGTGTAGGTCGATCGGCGTTGCGCGGGCCGGGATGGGCCTATGAAGCCGTCCCGCCCCGTGGGACCCGCGCAGGCGGGCAGGCAGGAACAGGCCAGTGATCGTCTGTTGGCGTACTTCGGCTGTTGGCGTACTTCGGCCGTCGATGACCACGTCGACCGGTCCGGCAGTGCGGATCTTGTCAGTGCGGATCTTGTCAGTGCGAGGTGAGTCAGGCCGCGCGCCGCGTCGCCCGAGACGTGCTCATCTGGGACCGGACAATAGCGCGCCAGGCACACCAGACCAGACAGCGACTCGCCGAATTGCACAGCCCGGGCACTCCGGCACACGCCGGTCACCCTATCTGCTGCCAGACAAGTAACCAGAAGCCGCCAACAGTCGTTCTCCGAGTGTTTTTCGGTTTTTGTATTGATGGGAAACACTCCGCCAGGCGACGCGGTTGACACGCCACCTGGCGACGGGGTGAACAGCCCCGGCTCAGAGCAGGTCGGGGAGCTCCTGGGTGGCGTACCAGAGCAGCTCATGGCCGTCGGCGCCGTCGACGATGAAGGCCGCATCCTCACTGCCCAGGTCGGACTCCACGATCACGTCAGCGGCAGCGGCCACGGCGCGCTCGGCATCCGCGTCGTCCACGTGCACAGCCTGGATCTTGGCCAGCGGAATCGAGGCCGTCACCTCGACCACGCCGCGGTCGAGGTCGTCGCGCACTCGAATGCCCGCGTCGTCCACATCGGCGGCGAAGACCACCCGACGTCTGGGTGCGACCGGATCGGCATCGAGAAGGCGCAGACTGGCGCGGGCGGCGGCCAGCAGCACCGCGTACTCCATCTCCTCCGTGTCCGACCAGGCGTACCACTCACGAACGGCGGGAGTAACCGCGAACCCCAGCCCAGCGGGTACGGCGCGTTCATCACGCACCGCCCGCGCGGCCGTCAGCGTCGACGGCAGGTAAACACGCACCCCGCCAGTCTGCTCCCTCCTTCACGAACCCGTGAGCGGGGGTTGATAACTACGCGTGACCCGCGCGGTTACGCGGAGCGATTCGCGGGCATCGACACGAGCAGTGACGGACGGAGGCAGTCGCCACCGCCAGCCCGGCGGGGTTCCCGCGACCCGCTCGCGAGCCGCGAGGAACCACCACTCGCCACCGAGGGGGCACTCCGATGGCAACCGGTAATCAGCAGCGCCACCTTTGATGGCGATTTGACCGTTATCGACACGTTATCGCCAACAAGATCGATACCTAGCGTGGTTCGATCTAGGTAACATAGTTAACGGACCCTTTCGACGGTGTTACAACCGTTGTCACGTCCGGTGATTCCTTGCGATCCCGACGGCAGGACCGACGATCAAGAGGGGTCATCATGACGTTACCCAGGGTTCGGATGCTCGTTCGAGGCTGGGGGTGAGCCGGGTGAGCCGGGAGTACGCGAAGGCCGTTGGTTCTCGCCTGAGGGCGATCCGCATTCAGCAGGGCCTTTCGCTGCAGGGGGTGGAGCAAAAGTCACGTGGGCGCTGGAAGACCGCGGCGGTCGGCTCGTATGAGCGCGGCGACCGAATGATCAGCGTGCACCAGCTCTCAGAGCTGGCCGGCTTCTACGGCGTGCCCGTCTCGGCGCTGCTGCCCAACGAGGACCAGCTGCCGCCGCGCGAGCGGCGGCCCAGGACCGTGCTCAACCTCGAGAAGCTCGCCCAGGCCCCGCCCGACACGTCCGCGCTCGTGCGTCGATGGGTCGCGCAGATCCAGCGGCAGCGCGACGACTACGCCGGTCATGTGCTCTCGATCCGCGACGGCGACCTGCGCGCGCTCGCCCTGCTGCACGACACGACTCCGCAGGAGTTCGCCGACCGGCTGCGGTCCTGGGGCGTGCTGGAGACCACCTTCCCGGAGCCGGAGGAGCCCGAGTAGATCCGTGCAGGCCGGGCGCCCGTCGCCCGGGTCGCCGCCGGATCGGAACGGCCGACCGAATGCCAACGATCTGGCAGGCCCGGGCGTCTCGCGCCCGGCCCACATGCCGAGCAGTACGAGCGGTCAACGCGGACCGTGGACCGGAGCCTCGGTGACCTCGACTAACCCCGGGCGGGCGGCACCCACCAGGAGATAGGTCTGAGAACACCCCGTGTGAACGGCCCACGCGAACGCGACCGTATCCCGCGGCTGAACCGGCCAGAACGCCGCAACACCGGGCCTGGGCGGCAGCCGACGACCGACGTGAAATCCGGCGTCGCGCGCCCCGCCGGGGCCGCGCACCGCGCGGGGCCCACGTTCGGTCGGAGCGGGTACCGGTCGCCGCGCTGGGAGGTCGTGACGATGCCACGCAAACAAATACGGCGCCGAGGGCTGGTTCTCGGTGCTGGAGGGGTACTGGGCTCTGCCTGGACAATTGGCGCCCTCCGGGCGTACCAGCTCCAGACCGGCGAGGACGCCCGCTCCTTCGACCTGATCGTGGGCACCTCGGCAGGTTCGGTGGTGGCCGCGCTGCTCAGCCTCGGTGTCGGGGTCGACACCATGGCAGACTCCGAACGCGGGCTGTACGAATCGGGCACACCCGTTCTGGACTACCGCGATCTGGGGGCGTCGCTCCCGCCACCGCCCCGGATGCGCATGGGCTCCCCGCGCCTGTTGACCAGCGCGGTCCTGCACCCCCGCCGGATGACGCCGATGGTGGCGCTCGCCGCGCTGCTACCCCAGGGCCGAGGCACCATCTCCGCCGTGGGTGACCTGGTCGCGAGCGCCGCGGCGCAGCACGCCGCGAGCATCACGAGCTGGCCCGGCCGGCTGCGGGTCGTCGCCATGGACTTCGACACCGGCGGGCGCGTGCTGTTCGGCGCGGACGGCACACCCAGGGCCACGATCGCGCAGGCCGTGATGGCGTCCTGCGCCATTCCCGGCTGGTACGCGCCCATCACGATCGGTGGGCGGCGCTTCGTCGACGGCGGGACCCGTTCACCGACCTCGCTGGACCTGTGCGTCGAGGCCGGGCTCGACGAGATTCTGGTGCTGGCACCGGCCTGTGCCTTCGACTGCGACCGGCCGCGGCATCCGGTCGCCATTGCCGAACGCCGGCTGCGCCGTGCTGCCACCCGCCGGCTCGCCCGGGAAATCACCTTGGCGGAGGCGACCGGCGCCAGGGTGTCCGTCTTGTCCCCCGGCCGGGAGGATCTCGAGGTCATGGGCGGCAACGTCATGGACGTCACCCGGCGGGCCGAGGTGTTCGAGACCGCGCTGCGCACCTGCGCTACCGCGTTCACCGACCTCGCCCGCAGCGCCGCCGTGCCACAGCGCGCGGCCCCGGTGGCAGCCGGGACGAGGAGGGCGCCGGTGTCGGCGGTGCCAGCGGTACCGCCGACCGCGTCCGGCACCGCCGGCGTGACGCGGCTGGCGACGGCGCCCGGCCGGCGCACCGGCCCGGCGCGGCGGCCGGCCACGGTCCGCGAAGAGCCCGACCTCGCCGGTTAGAAGTCCGCAGCGCGCGCGAAATGCTCTTCCTTCGCATGGCCGGAGGTCACTGTCGCCGGTTCGCTGCCTGTCACAGCGTCATCGGCGGGCGGGTAGCCGGCGGCGCTGCCGCTGGCCGCGCGGCGTCCGACCGGTCAGGCTGGTCGCCAGATCACGGATGGCCGCCCGTGCCGGCGATGCGGGCGCGATGTCGCGCAGCAGCTGACCGGCGGCCTCCGCCGCGTCGAAGGACGTCAGGTCGTACGGAACCATCGCGACGGGCTGGGCGCCGGCGTGCCGCTCGACGGTCCTGGCGATCTCGCGTCGCGGGTCGCCGCCGGCCAGCGAGGGGCGCAGCCGGTTGACCACGAGCAGCGGCTCGGTGTCCGGGACCAGGTCCCGCAGGTCGGACAGCCCACGGACGAACCGGACCATGGCGACCGGCTCGGCCGAGGTCACCGCGAGGATCGTGTCGGCGGTGGCGAGCACGGACAGCGTCGCGCCGTTGCGGCGCGGCGCCGAGGTGTCGAAGCTCAGCTCCTCGTCGGCCTCCAGGCAGAAGCCGCAGTCGACGATGACGAACTGGGCCAGCTGTCGGGACAGCTCCAGCACGTTGTCCAGCGCGGACGGCCGCAGCTCCGGCCAGCGCGACGGCCTGGCGATGCCGGGGAGCACTCGCAGGCCGCCACCGAGATCGCGGCACAGCGCTGCCAGCCGCGGCACGTCGAGCATTCCCTGGTTGGCGGCGCGCGCGGCGGCGGCGAGCCCGGGGGCCTCCTCGAGCAGGCCCACGAGCTGGCCGATGGAGCCACCATAGGAGTCCGCGTCGATCAGTAGCGTGGCCGCGCCGAGGTCCGCGAGCTCGGCGGCGAGACCCAACGCGATCGTCGTCCGGCCGGGGGCGCCCGTCGCGCCCCAGACGGCGATCACCCGCCCTTGCACGATGGGCGTATGCATCGGGCTTTCGCCCAGGTCGTCCGCCTCGTCGAGGAGGGATGGCAGGCCGGTGCCGTAACCCACGACCGGCTCACTGAAGCCGTGGCTGATCGAGACCGGACCGATGGCGGGTTGGCTCGTCAGCGCCTTGGCCGCCTCCACGACGGCCGCGGCCACCATCTGAGCCGTCGCGTCGGCGGCGATCACGGCCACGACGCCGAGCTGGCGCAGCCGCCGGTCGCCGTCGTCGTCACCCGGCGCGATCAGGCCGACGACGGCGACGTTCGCCTGCGCGAGCCGAGCCAGCGCCTCCCGGTCCAGGCGGCGCAGGTCCGCGGACAGCAGCGCGGCCCTGGCGGCACCCGTCGTCGCGGCGGCGAGGAGATCCGGCAGGTCGACGCAGCGGCGTACGACGGTGACGCCGAGGTCATGGCGGTCGAAGGCGGAGACCAGGCCGGCCTCGACGACCGAGTCGGTGACCGCGGTCAGGATCGGCAGGCTCACCGACCGTACCCCGGCGCCGCCGTCGGCCCGGTCCCGCCCACCTGGCCGCGGCCGTCGGGTTCCAGCTTCACAATGTCCACGCGGGCGCTCTGCGACGCCGCGACCGCACGGATCGCCGCGTCGACGGGCACCCGCAGCGTCAGGGACCGGTCGCCCGAGGCGATCCGTTCCTCGCCGAGGAACTCGACGTCGTGCAGGACCATCACCTCGGCTCCGGCGCCACCCGCCGCCGGGGTGCCCACGCCATCCGCCTGCCCCTGCCCGTTCGGGTCCCCGGTCGCCCCGGAGGTGCCAGTGCCGTTGTCCGTGCCGCTGACCGCACCGGCCGGCTGGTAGACGTACACGTCGACATGGTCGCCCGGGGCCAGGTCGGGAATCCTGCCGGCCTTGACCACGACCGGCACGATCCGGGTCGCCGGCGAGTCCTCGCCGGCGAAGTCGCCGCCGCTGAGCAGCTCGCCCTTGCCGACCGGCCGCGCGAGCGTGCCCCCGACGATTTCCTTCATCCGCCGGCCCGGGTAGTAGCGGGCGGCGGTGTCGTCGTCGAGCTGCGCGTGCACGGTGACCAGATCGGCTGCGGTGACGACGTGCCCTGCGGGCAGGTCCGCCTTGGCCGCCACCCAGGCGGCCGTCCGGTCCGCCGACTGGAACAGCCGGGCGCCGATCACGACGGAGACCAGCACGAGCAGCACGCCGAACAGGAGCCGGGTGTCCCGCCAGCCGCGACGGCCGAGCCGACGCGCCGGCGGTGACGGCGGAACGATCGGATCCGTGGACCTTCCGGATGAGCTACGCCCACCCGGTGGGGACCCCGGAACGAGCGCGGGCGCCAGGTCGGTCACCGGTGATCTCCTCATCGTGCTCGATCACCCACGGGCATGGCCCTGGGCGGCGGTCTCACGACGTGGCTCCTGCCCGGCTGGTCGTGGCCGGGCCGTCGCGCCATGTGCTCAAGGGACAACGCGCGTGGAAATGCGGCGTTGCACAGCGTACGCGCTTATCGACCCCATCCGGCCCGATCGGCAACAGGGTCCCTACTGAATCCGGGGTTCCCGCCCGAAGGTCTGCCGGCGGGCAAGCGCGCTGGGACATGAGCGATCAAGCAGGAGCCTCGTCGCGGCATTCGTCGGGTTCTCGTGCTGGTCATCGGGTTGGACGCGCTGGGACGGCCCAACGATGTCCTTGGACGACTAGTTCGTTCGCCCCGGGGTCGACGTCCCGAATCCCCACGGCTCGCCGTTCCGAACCCGGCATCCCCAACCTGGCGCCGGCCGACCGTCGCCGCGCACCGATAGGGCAGGAATGCGGCCGAGCCACCGCCGTCGCGGCATGACCAGAGCGATCGAGGGCAGTTATCCACAATCGAACGCATCCGGGAGCATCCTCGCCGGAAAAACTGGTACACACGTGGTGGACACCAGCCGGCCTCGATAGCACCGTCCGCCGTGCGAGGGGAGTCCGGCGGCGGCCACCTGGCCGCAGCCGGCATTGCGACGACGGGCGGCGCGAGCGAGGCCTTCGGGAGGCCATGGGCCCGCCGGGGGGCGGGCCCATGGTCCCCATAGGTAAAGGCCGGGACGCGCCCTGTGGGCCTGCGGACGTGCAAAATGATCTTCCTTCGCACCTCCGACGGCCCCGTATGCGGAAGTAACTGGGGCGAGAACGGCCGTGCCGGCGGTGGGCTCCGGCAGGCCAGCTGGGATGCCGGACGGACGGAGGGAACAGGAGAGCTCGATGGACGGACGGTTCCTACAGCTCAGTCAGGTAGCAGAGATCCTCAACATCTCGGCGTCACAGACCTACGCGCTCGTGCGCAGCGGCGAGCTGCCCGCCATCAAGATCGGCGGGCGTGGCCAGTGGCGCGTGGAGCGCACCGAGTTGGAGGGTTACATTCAGCGCGCCTACGCACAGACCAGGGAGTTCGTCCTGGCCAACCCGCTGACCAGGCACGAATCGGTCCCCGAGGACTGACGCCCACGGTGCCCGCAGGCAGCGCGCCCAGCGCATCAGGCCCACCACGCCCACCAGGCACACCAGGCCCGCCAGGCCGATGGCCGGTCGGGATCAGGCCCGGCGCAGCAGGACGATCGCGGTCAGCGGGACCGTGCAGCCCTCGACGGCCCGTGGCCGGCGGAACTCGCCCGGGGCGTGCTCCGCCAGGTCGACGAAGTCCGTGCCGACCCGGTCGATCGTCCCACTGACCGTCCGGCCGTCGGACAGCACGACCAGGCAGCCGGACCGGTCTCTGGCGACCCCACGCAGGACGTGCCGCAGGTCGAGGCGGGCACCGACTCGACCCTCGTGGCCCGGGTGCGCCGCCTCGCCGCGCAGTCCCCGCACCGCGAGCAAGGACCTCGACGGGACCAGCACCTCGCCACCGCCGACATCCTCGACGAGCAGCCAGTCGGGCCCCAGCGCGAGCAGCCGGCCGGTGATCGCGCCGCGCTCCGGCCCCGCCTGGCCAACGACGTCGAAGCGCAGCCGATGCCCGACGGCCGGACGCAGCCGATCGACCAGCCGCAGGTAACCGATCTCCCGACGGCTTCGCTCCTCGACCTCGGCGGCAAGCTCAGCGGACTCGGCGGCCTCCCACTGTGCCTCAAGATCCGCGAACAACGCCTCCCAGCGCAACCTGGCACCCTCCTCGACCGTCCGGACATTACGGACCAGCCGGTCCATCCTCGCCGGCCGCCGGCCGCCGCGTCTGACCCGCCCTCAGCCGCGGTACGAGTTCACGACTGCGGCGCGCCCCTCGGTGACTACGGCGTCACCCAACCAAGGGACTATTGGCCCTTACCGGTCCGACAATCAGGATTGACACTTGGCCGCCAGAGGACTACACAAGCAAACTGAAGCAACCGAAAGATTCCACAGCGACGAGGCAGTGAGAGAAGGGTCCATAGCGAACGAGGTCTCACCACAGGCGACCTGGTGAAACCGACCCTGACCACCCTGGCTGCACGACGTTCCGCGGTGCCCTCCTGGCCGCCCACCCCATGCGGACGGGCTCCGCGAGGCGGTGCGCGGGACGACACACGATCGGACCACCGCCCGTTCGGGGGATGGCCCTGGACGACCCGAGGCGGACCCAGCGCGCTCGCCGCCCACGAGGCGGCCGCGCGAGGGCCCATGGCGCGAAGCGAGGCGCGATGAGAGCGATCCGGCGCGTGCTGCTGCCCGTCGGCATCATGGCGCTGACGGTTGGCATCGCGGCGGTCCTGATCGTCACCGGCCGGGGACTGTTCGACCTGCCGTCCGGCATCCACGACGTCGGGCATTGGTACTCCGAGGACCCGACGGGCGCGTTGGTCACGGTGGTCATCGGGGCGGCGTGGTGCGTCCTGCTGTGGCTGTGCCTCGGCTTCGCCGTCGGCTCGCTCCAGGTCCTTCCCGGGCTGGCCGGGCGGCTGGCCGGGCGGCTGGCGCGCTGGATGCTGCCCCGCGCGATGCACCGCCTCCTCGAGGTGAGTCTCGGCCTGTCGATCGTCGCGAGCAGCGCCGGCGGCCTGATCGCCGCGACGCCCGCGTCGGCGAGCACGCTGGCCGACACGCCGCGACCGGCCGCGGCGGCCACCCAGCAGGCATGGCCCGACCTGTCGCCACACGTCAGCCCGGCAGCGGCCTCGTCCGCGGCGCCACGATCATGGCCCGACCTCGCTCCGCTCGTCGCCCAGTCCCCGGCGTCGTCCGAGGCACCCCGCTCGTGGCCGAGCCTGTCGCCCCCGCTGCGCGACCCGACGGCCAGCACCAGCGGTCCTGGTGCCGCCGCGCCGAGCAGCCAGGCGACCGCGCCACCGACGGCGAACCGCGCACCGAACGCACCCACCCGCGCCCCGTCGACCCCGTCAACCCCGTCGGCGCAGCCCTCGACGACCCAGCCTGCCGCGCCGGCAGCCACGGCAGCGGCGCCAACCGCCACCACGCCGGCCGGATCGGAGACGTCATCCGTGCCCAGCTCCGGCACACCAGACAGCGGCCTGCCAAGCACCGGCGCGCAGCCCCCCGGCGGGGCCCAGCGCCCCGGGACCCAGAGCCCCGCCGGTCAAGGACCCGTGTCCCCGACCGCTCCCGTGTCGCCCTCGCCGGACGGGGCCGGGCCGCGGGCCGGCCTGCCCGCCGGCACGCCGATCGTCGCGCTCATCCCCAGAGACCAGAGCGTCTCTGCCTCGGCCACTCCCCAGACGGGCGCCCCTGACCCCGGCGCCCCGTCGCTCTCTCCCAGCGCCTCGGCGGGATCCACGAGCCCGACACCCTGGACGCCGACGATGCCCACCAACGCCCCCGCCGGCGGGGTCCGGCCCGCCTCGATGCCCGCCACCGGCTGGCCCGACCTCTCACCGCCACTACGGCCGCCGTCCGGGTCCGCCTCCCCGTCGAGCTCCCCCTCGGGCTCGTCCACGCCGGACGTCGGCGCCCTGGGTGGCTCGGCGCCGCGCGGCATCGGCGAGCCATCCGGGGACGGCTCGCATACCGAGGTCGTCGTTCTGCGGGGCGACTCGCTCTGGACGATCGCCGCCCGTCACCTCGGCCCGAACGCCACCGAAGCCGAGATCGCGGCCGAATGGCCACGGTGGTGGGCGGCCAACCGGGACGTGATCGGTGCCGACCCGAACGTGATCTTCCCCGGCCAGCGGCTCCAGCCGCCCTCCGGGCCCTGACCCCGCCCCACGCCGGCCCGGACGAGGAGACCCGCGGATGACTCTTCCCGACGCTGCGGCGGGGCAGCCCGCCACGCCTGAACCGCGCTCGCCCGAACCGCGCTCGCCCGGAGCGTTGCGCGGCCTGCCCGCGTTCGTGACCGAGCCGCCCTACGACGACGAGACGCCCGGCACCGGCACCGGCAGCGCGGGCGGGGGCACCGGCACCGGCACCGGCACCGGCGAGACGCGTACGGCCAAGGATGCCGCGACGTGCGGCGCCGGCGACGACGAGGTGTCGCGCACCCATGTCGGCCGGCGCGGCTTCCAGCCAGGCACACGACGCGGCCCTGGCACCGCCGGCTCCTCGCACGGCCGCAGCGCGCGCCACGGTGCCGCCGCCCACCGCGGACCCGGCAACGTCCGGCTGCCGGCGTCCGCGCCAGCCTCGGCTGCCGCGGCCTCCCGCGGCCTTCCGCGGGCGACGGACGACGCCGCCCTGCGCACCGTCTCGGGACGATCGGCCGCGGCGACCCCGCCGGCCGCGCGCCGTGCGCCGCTGCGGATGCCGCCGCAGGTCCGGGACAGCCGTTTCCGGGAGAACCCGGCCCCGGCCGCGACGATCGTCGTCCGGGCGATCGTCGAGGTCCTCTCCGGTCTGCGGCCAGTCTCGCACCTGGCGGGCTGGGCCACGCCCCGGCTACAGAGCGCGCTGGAGCGGTCCGGCAGCCAGTTCCCGAGCCGGGCCTCGGTCCGCAGCATCCGCGTCGGTGAGCCACGGCCCGGCGTCGCCGAAGTCGTCGCGGTCGTCAACCGCGGCGACCGGGTGGCCGCCCTCGCGCTCCGGATGGAGTCGACCAGCGGCCGCTGGCAGGTCACCCACCTCCAGATCGGCTGACCTCCCTCGGGAGGCCAGCCGCTGGAAAATGATCATCCTCGGCGGGCCGGGTCTCCGTGGCAGCGCTTGTACTTGCGGCCGGACCCGCATGGGCACGGCGCGTTGCGGGCGGGGCCTTTCGCGTCGGCGTCGCCCCGCCCGACAACCGGCGAGCCACCGTCCCTCCCGTAGGAGGTCACCGGCTCCGGGCCGCCGTCGACCGAAGGCGCCGAGTACTTCAGCCCCGTGCTCGGCCGGCGCGGCTCCAGGCCCTTGACGAACACCGGCGGCGGCGCAGGCCGCTCAGGTGCCGCAGGCGCCGCAGGCCGCGCCGCGGCCGGCGCCGAACCCGTCTGCGCACCTCTTGCGCCACCGCGGGCGCCGCCGCGCGTGCCTCCCCGCGCCAGCGGGGTCGTCGGCGGTGCCGGGGGCACGTCCTGCTGGGCTGGCGACGGCTTCACCGAGGTCAACGGCGTCGGCGTGCCCAGCGTGGGTGCGGCCCCGGCCGGCTGACCGCCCTGCCCCTCGTCGCCACCTGAGACCTGGACGTCGACGTTGAACAGCAGCCGGACGGACTCCTCCTTGATCCCGTCCATCATGTTCTGGAACATCGAGTAGCCCTCGCGCTGGTACTCGACCAGCGGGTCGCGCTGCCCCATCGCCCGCAGGCCGATGCCCTCCTGCAGGTAGTCCATCTCGTACAGGTGCTCGCGCCACTTCTTGTCGAGCACGGCGAGCACGACCCGCCGCTCGAGCTCGCGCATCAACGGCTCGCCGTCCGGGCCGTCGCCGAGCTCGGTCTCCCGCCGGTCGTAGGCGTCCTGGGCGTCGGTCTGGATGTCCTCGACGAGCATGTCCGCGCTCAGGCCGTCGCGGTCGTCGGGCGCCGGCGCCTCCACCCCGACCGGGTAGAGCTGGCCGAGGCCGGTCCACAGCGTGTCGAGGTCCCACTCCTCGGCGAAGCCCTCGGCCGTGGCGCCCTGCACGTAGGCGGCGACCGTGTCGTCGACGAAGTGGCGGACCTGCTCGTGCAGGTCGGCGCCCTCGAGGACCTTGCGGCGCTCCTCGTAGATGACGGTGCGCTGCTTGTTCATGACCTCGTCGTATTTGAGGACGTTCTTGCGGATCTCGAAGTTCTGGCCCTCGACCTGCGTCTGGGCCGACCGGATCGCCCGGGTGACGATCTTCGACTCGATCGGCACGTCCTCGGGGATCTGGAGCCGGTCCATGATTCCCTCGACCGTGGACGCGTTGAACAGGCGCATCAGGTCGTCGCCGAGCGAGAGGTAGAACCGGGACTCGCCCTTGTCGCCCTGCCGGCCCGCCCGTCCACGCAGCTGGTTGTCGATCCGGCGGGACTCGTGCCGCTCGGTGCCGAGGACGTAGAGCCCGCCGGCCTCGAGGACGTCATCGTGCTCGGCGGCGACCGACGCCTTGGCCTTCTCCAGCGCTTCCGGCCAGGCCGCCTCGTAGTCCTCGGGCGTCTCGAGCGGGGAAAGCCCGCGGGAGCGCAGCTCCCCCTGGGCGATGAACTCGGGGTTGCCGCCGAGCATGATGTCCGTGCCTCGGCCGGCCATGTTCGTCGCGACCGTGACGGCGCCGCTGCGGCCCGCCTCCGCGACGATCAGCGCCTCACGCTCGTGGTGCTTGGCGTTGAGCACCTCGTGCTTCACGCCCTCTTTGGTGAGCTGCTTGGACAGGTACTCGGACTTCTCGACGCTGGTCGTGCCGACGAGGACCGGCTGGCCCTTCTTGTGCCGGGCGACGATGTCCTCGACGACCGCCTTGAACTTCGCGACCTCGGTCTTGTAGACGACGTCGGGCTGGTCGGCCCGGACCATCGGCTTGTTCGTCGGGATCGGCACCACACCGAGCTTGTAGGTCTGGCTGAACTCGGCGGCCTCGGTCATGGCCGTACCGGTCATCCCGGACAGCTTGTCGTACAGCCGGAAGTAGTTCTGCAGCGTGATCGTCGCGAGGGTCTGGTTCTCCTGCTTGATCTCGACCTTCTCCTTGGCCTCGATCGCCTGGTGCATGCCCTCGCTGTAGCGCCGGCCGTGCAGGATGCGGCCGGTGAACTCGTCGACGATCAGGACCTCGCCGTCGGCGACGATGTAGTCCTTGTCCTTCTTGTACAGCTCCTTGGCCTTCAAGGAGTTGTTCAGGTAACCGACGAGCGGGGTGTTCACGGACTCGTACAGGTTCTCGATGCCGAGCTGGTCCTCGACCTTCTCGACACCGGACTCCGTGATGGCGACGGTCCGCTTGCCCTCCTCGACGTCGTAGTCGACGTCGCGGACGAGCAGCGGGGCGATCCGGGCGAACTCCGTGTACCAACGGGTCGGCTGGTCGGCCGGGCCGCTGATGATGAGCGGGGTTCGGGCCTCGTCGATGAGGATCGAGTCGGCCTCGTCGATGATGGCGAAGTTGTGGCCGCGCTGGACCAGCTCGTCCCCGCTCCACGCCATGTTGTCGCGCAGGTAGTCGAAGCCGAACTCGTTGTTCGTGCCGTAGGTGATGTCGCAGGCGTACTGCTCGCGGCGCGTCGCGGGCGGCATCTGCGGGTGGATCACACCGATCGAAAGGCCGAGGAAACGATGGACGCGGCCCATGTTCTCGGCGTCGCGCTGGGCCAGGTAGTCGTTCACCGTGACGACGTGGACGCCCTTGCCTGCGAGCGCGTTCAGATATGCCGGTAGCGTGGAGACGAGCGTCTTTCCCTCACCGGTCTTCATCTCCGCGATGTTGCCGAGATGAAGACCGGCCCCGCCCATGATCTGCACGTCGAAGTGCCGCTGGCCCAGCGTCCGGCGGGCCGCCTCGCGCACCGTGGCGAACGCCTCCGGCAGCAGCGTGTCAAGCGTCTCCTCGCCGTCGGCGAGACGCTGACGGAACTCGTCGGTCATCCCGCGCAGCTCTGCGTCCGAGAGGCCGACGAAGTCGTCCTCGATGAGGTTCACCTGCTCCGCGATGGCATGCAGCTTGCGCAGAATCCGTCCTTCGCCAGCGCGCAGGACCTTATCTAGTATCACGGGCGAGGCTCCTCCGGCTGGCATGTCCACGCTGTGCTGTCCGCGGCCGACTACAGGCCCTGCCGACACCACGATGCTAGCCCTTCGGCAGCACTCGATCGGAACCCACGACACGTCGCGCGAGCGGCACGCGGCGTCGGAGCCAGCACCGGCGCCGGTTCCGACGCCAGCAGCAGCCGCGGCCCGGCCGCCGGGCGGAAAACCAGGAGCCGCGCGCGAACGTCGCTGCCAAGGTTGTCGCGCAGGCCTGGGCGCGGGCCTGACAGCCTTGTCCCGGAGCGACGAGCCCTGGAGGAATGAGTCATGTTCGTGCTGGAGCCGGTCGAGATCACAGCTGGCGCGTTGCACCTGCGCCCCTGGCGGCCGGACGACGCCGACGACGCGTTCGCCGCCTGCCAGGACCCGGAGATCCAACGGTGGACGAGGGTGCCGGCGCCCTACGGGCGCGAGGACGCGGTCTGGTTCATCGAGTCGGTCGCCCAGACCGGCTGGCGCACCGGCACGGGCGCGCACCTTGCCGTCGTCGACGCGACCACCGGCGCCCTGCTCGCCGCGGTCGGCCTCGCCGACATGCGGGACGCGGACGGGCTGCCCGGCGTCGCCCCGGGGGGTGACGCCGATCTCGGCTACTGGTGCGCTCCTCAGGTCCGTGGGCGAGGCGTCACCACGAACGCGGTCCGGACACTGTGCCGCTGGGGCTTCGGCGCGCTGGGCCTGGCCAGGATCCGATGGACGGCGCTGACCGGCAACGACGCGTCCCGAGCGGTCGCCCTCAGGGCCGGATTCCACATCAACCCGGCCCCCCGTCCGCTCCCGGCCCTCCGCGGCGACGGCATCGCCGACTTCTGGACCGGCTTCCTGCTACCCGGCGCCGGGACGCCAAGCGCCCCATCGTCGGGCGTCAGGTGATCTCGAGGAGTTTTTCGCGGACGGCGTAGACGACGGCTTCCATGCGGGAGTGCAGCTGGAGCTTCTCCAGGATGTTCCGAATGTGGTTCTTGACCGTGTTCTCGCTGATGAAGAGCTGCTTGGCGATGTCCCGGTTGTTCATGCCCTTCGCGACGAGCCGGAGCACTTCCATCTCCCGGTCGGTCAGTCGCGGGGTGGGCAGCTGGGGCCGGTCATCCTTGTTCTTGATCATCGATGCGAACTCGCTGAGCAGCTTCGACGCCATCGACGGGCTGATCAGGCTCTGCCCGTTGTACACGGCGCGGATGTCGGCCGCGACCTCGTCAATCGAGATCTCCTTGAGCAGGTAGCCCATCGCGCCAGCCTTGATGGCGTCGTAGAGGTCCGCCTCCTCGTCACTGATCGTCAACATGACGATCTTCGCGCTGGGTACCGCGTCCTTGATGGCGCCGGTCGCGTCGATGCCGCCACGGCGTGGCATCCGCACATCCATCAACACGATGTCCGGGGCCATCTCGCTGGCCATCGTGACCGCCTCGGCGCCGTCCGCCGCCTCGCCGACGACCTCGATGTCCGACTCCTGCGCGAGCACCATCTCCAGCCCGCGGCGAAACAGCGCGTGATCGTCGACGATCAGCACCCGGATGGGGTTCTCCTCCGATGGCGCCCGCGGCGTCTCGGCCGAGCGCTGCTCGTCCACCGTCATCTGGCCTCCCTAGACCGCTGCCCCGGTATCACGGACGGCGGCACGGCCGTACCCGAGCGCAGACACTCCCCGTCCACACTCCGGTTCCGACAGCCAGATCGATCGAGCCAACCAGCCCGACGGCCCACGGCGCCCGCCACCCGACGCCGATGATCCCACGTCCGCCAGGCAATCCCCCACCGATGGCTGTATCTCCGGTCCGCTCCGTCCGGGCGCGGCGCTCCGGCCCCTTCCCTCGCTTCGCTTCGGGAAGGGACCTCCGCGCCGCGTCCTCCTCCGCGGACGTGCCCTCCGGCGACCTCCGCTGCGGCCCAAC